>AUXO013129687.1_pt1 | contig 30976 bp, 20 predicted proteins | sample 768731 | NCBI WGS metagenome assembly AUXO01 (sample SAMN02715735, study PRJNA202380) | gut metagenome | biome: sheep rumen | host: Ovis aries | place: New Zealand: Palmerston North
TGAAACACAGCATATCGGAAAAATAATTTATTTTGAAAAGCGCACTGTTTGAGCCATAGGCGAGTTTGCGTTTTCAAAATAAATTTATCTTTTTCGATATGTGTCCGTTCATCACGAATTCCCGTCCATCTATCAGGCAGAGTCCCTCCACAAACCGAAAATTATCATTGTACTTCATGATTTTTTGTATTATAATAGTTAAATATGTGTGAAGAATTTCATACAATCAATGATTATACATATGCCTGTAGGCATTAGAAGGAGATTTAACTATGAAATTAGGTATTGTCGGATTACCGAATGTTGGTAAAAGTACATTATTCAATTCATTAACAAAGGCTGGAGCTGAATCAGCCAATTACCCTTTCTGTACAATTGATCCGAATGTCGGTGTTGTTGCCGTTCCTGATGAACGTCTTGACAAGCTCGCTGCATTATACAATTCTGCAAAGATTACACCTGCCGTTATCGAATTTGTAGATATCGCAGGTCTTGTAAAAGGTGCTTCTAAAGGAGAAGGTCTTGGTAACCAGTTTCTTGCCAATATTCGTGAAGTAGATGCCATTGTTCATGTTGTGCGTTGTTTTGAAGATACAAACATCGTTCATGTTGATGGTTCTATTGATCCACTTCGTGATATTGAAACAATTAATCTTGAATTAATCTTCTCTGATGTAGAAGTACTTGAACGCCGCCTTGCAAAGCAGAAACGTGCTGCACATAACAACAAAGACATTGCTAAAGAATGTGCATTAATCGAACGTTTGATTGCACATCTTGAAGCTGGTAACCTTGCAAAGAATTTCGAATATGAAGATGACGATGAAATTGCTATTGTAAAAGAATTCAACTTATTAACAGCAAAACCTGTTATTTTTGCAGCCAATGTTACAGAAGATGATTTGGCTGATGATGGAGCAAATAATTCTTACGTACAGTCTGTTCGTGAATTTGCTAAAACAGCTGATGCTGAAGTATTTGTTATCTGTGCACAAATCGAGCAGGAAATTTCCGAACTTGATGATGATGAAAAGAAGATGTTCTTAGAAGACTTAGGCATCGCTTCTTCTGGTTTGGATAAATTAATTGCAGCAAGTTACAGCTTACTTGGTTTAATCAGTTACTTAACAGCGGGTGAGACAGAAACACGTGCCTGGACAATCACAAAAGGTACAAAGGCTCCTGGTGCTGCCGGTAAGATTCATTCTGACTTTGAACGCGGATTTATCAAAGCCGAAGTTGTAAATTATCAAGATCTTTTAGACTGTGGTTCTTATACTGCTGCCAAAGAAAAAGGTCTTGTACGTATGGAAGGGAAAGAATATGTAGTAAAAGATGGCGATGTCATCCTCTTCCGTTTCAACGTATAAATACAAACAACGCTATAAACAGCGATTTCTACTTCGTGAGGTGTAATAATTCCTCACGAAGTTTTTTACTATATAGGACACAATTGTCACAAGATACATTTTTTGCTTCTAAGTATCAAATTGTACAAATTTAAAAATTATTTTTATACACAAAAAGCAAACCGCTTCTATAACACATCTATCCGTATGCTACAAAAACGATTTGCTTTTTCATTAATATTTATTATATATCGTTGACAGTATTCTTGTCAGCTTCCAACTTATTATATTTTAACAATTACCATGCTTTCATAATTTCTTGAAAACTCTTAACATTTTCCGCAGGATTACCGGCAAATACAGCCGAACCGGCAACGATTACATTGGCACCTGCATCCATAACAGTTGCCAAATTATCTAATTTAATTCCACCGTCTACTTCGATATCCACATTCAGATTCTTTTCTTCAATAAGACGCTTGATTTCCTTAATCTTATCAATTGATTCCGGTATAAATTTCTGTCCTCCAAAACCAGGATGAACACTCATTACAAGTACCATTTCAACCTTTGATAAATATGGAACAATCGCTGAAACCGGAGTTTCCGGATTCAATGTAATACCGGCACGAACACCTGCTGCATGAATCTTATCAATCGTAGCAACCACATCTGCACATGCCTCAACATGAATTGTAATAATATCTGCTCCTACATTTACAAACTCATCAATATAACGAATAGGTTCATTAATCATAAGATGTACATCAAATACTTTCTTTGTTACCGGACGAATCGACTTTATAACCGGCATACCAAATGATATACTTGGTACGAACTGACCATCCATAACATCTACATGGATATATTCTGCACCTGCCTGATCAATTTCTTTAATCTGTTCTCCCAATTTACTGAAATCAGCTGATAAAATAGATGGCGATAAAATATTCATTCTTTTACCTCTTTTCAATATTTTTTCTGTTCTTTACATTCCTGAAAAATTTCCTGATAGCTTTCATAACGTCTTTGTGATATTTTTCCTTGCTCTAATGCTTCTTTTACCTTACAATCCGGTTCACTGATGTGTACACACCCATTAAATCGACATTTTCCTTCATACGGTTCAAACTCTGGAAAATATAGTCTTACATCTTCCTTTTCCATTTGTGGAATATTTAACGATGTAAATCCCGGTGTGTCACATATATATGTGTCATCCGCAACGTGGAATATTTCTGAATGTCTGGTGGTATGACGACCTCTTCCTATTTTGCTGACACCACCTGTCTCCATTTTTGCTTCCGGCAAAATTGCATTGGTAAGTGTTGACTTTCCTACTCCTGACGGACCTGCCAAAATTGTTGTCTTATGTTCAAGAATCTTATGCACCTGTTCAATTCCAACAGCATTGTAAAAACTGGTAAATAAAACTTTACAACCGCTCTTTTCATACATTTGTGATAATCGTTTCTGTTCTTCGCCGTCAATCAAATCAGATTTATTAAAGCATATTGTTGTCGGGACATTCTGATAATCCATCATAAGTAAAAACTTATCAAGCAAATTAAAATTCGGCTCTGGATTTTTGACTGCGAATATAATAATCGCCTGATCAACATTCGAAGCTGCCGGACGAATAAGTTCATTGCTTCTAGGCTGAATATCTGTAATATTCCCCTTTTTCTTCTCTTCATCCAATACTTCCAATATCACATAATCACCTACAAGCGGCTTAATCTTCTTATTTCGAAAGACCCCTTTGGCTTTACATTCATACACAGCATCTGTCTGTGTATGAACATAATAAAACCCTGCAATTCCTTTTATAATTCTTCCCTGCATCTTATTTACCTAATTTACCGGTGCCACTGCCGTCGATGTTACTGCTGCAGCCGTTGTTGTCGGTGCTGCCGGCTGTGTTGGTGCTGTCGGCTGTATTGGTGCTTCCGGCTGTGTTGGCTGTTCATAATGACTAACCGTAATCGTAACCGGTGAATCCTGATCAACTGTTGTTCCTGCATTATAGCTCTGTGAAATTACGTTACCGTATGCTACATTTGATGCGGATGTGACATAATTTACCGTAACCTTTAATCCACTATTTTCTAATGTCTGTCTTGCCGTTCCTTCATCAAGGCCCACAACATTTGGCACTGTCACATTCTTCTTTTCTTTTCCCTGACTTACCGTAATAACAACTGTTGAACCTGCTTCCACAGAATTATCTCCATCCGGATTCTGACGAATAACATTTCCTAATTCTACAGATGTACTGTACTCATACTCTGTACTTACCTTAAACCCGGCATTTTGGAGCAATGACATTGCATTCTTTTCTGTCATTCCCACTACACTTGGAACATTCGATGTCGCTTTGGTCTCCTGTCCTGTACTCACAGTTACCGTAACTGTTGTATTCTTTGCAACAGAACTTCCTGATTTCTTATCCTGTGAAATAACTTTGCCGGAATCTACTGTTGAAGAAGCCTGATATATTGCTTTAAATCCCAAATTCACTTTGTTTAAGGCCTCTTTTGCTTCTGCTTCTGTCATTCCTGCCACGTTCGGAACTTTCACTTTATCCTTTTCTGCTTCCGCAGTCGTCTGTGCTGTGGTTGTTTCTTTTGCAGATGAACTTCCTGAGCCTGAGCCAACAAGTTTAACAACAACAAAGATTGTTATAATCAGAATTACTGCAGCAATACCGATCCCAATCCATTTCATCATCTGATCAAGTTTATCATTTCCTTCGTCGTCAATATCTTTATTTCTGTCTTTTTTCTTTGGACGAATATCATAATCATCCTCTAACTCATCATCGTCATCTTCATCATAATCATCAAGTAACGGATCGTCTTCTATCGAATTTCTGTAATTATTTTCCTGTTCTCTCTTCATACTATTCCCCATATTTGGTACATCAATTTCTTTTTTTTGTACCTGCTGCACATTTTCATACATTGGCACCATTTTAACAAAGTTGGAATCCGGCATTACAAGCGACTTCTTCAAATCGGTAATCAAATCTGAAGCATTCTGATATCTCCACTCTGTCTTTTTTTGTGTACATTTTAGGACAATCTGATCTATACTAATCGGAATTCCCGGTACAAGCTGCGAAGGAGCCGGAATCTCATCCTGTATGTGACGAACCGCCACTGCTACCGTCGTATCCCCATCAAATGGAACAGTTCCTGTCAACATTTCAAATAACGTAATACCAAAAGAATAAATATCACTTCTCAAATCAGAATATCCGCCTCTTGCCTGTTCCGGCGAAATATAATGCACGGAACCCATTGCAGAAGAAGAGTTAATCGTCGTTGATGTTGCTGCCTTAGCAATTCCAAAGTCTGTTACTTTTACTTTACCCTCTTTTGAAATAATTATGTTCTGCGGCTTGATATCACGATGCACAATATTATGACTGTGCGCCGCTTCCATTCCATTTGCAACCTGAATTGCAATACTGACTGCTTCTTTATAAGGTAATTTTCCACGCTTTTCTATATATTTTTTTAGCGTAATACCTTCCACAAGCTCCATTACGATATAATAAATTCCATTCTCATCCCCGACATCATAAACATTAACGATATTCGGATGCGTCAGTCCTGCTGCCGATTGTGCTTCTACTCTGAATTTGGATACAAATGTCTTATCTGTACTATATTCTTCTTTTAGCACCTTTATCGCAACAAATCGATTGAGTTTGTGACATTTTGCCTTATAAACGTCAGACATTCCACCAGTTCCAACCTGTTCAAGAATCTCATATCTATCTGCTAAAAATGTTCCTTTTCTTAACATATTCTTTTACCTTTCAATTTCTGGATCTATTATCATTGCGGAAATGTTATCTTTTCCACCGTGTGCATTGGCCGTAACAATCAATGTATCAACAGCCTCCTCGATACTTTTACTTCGACTGATAATTTTTAAAATTTCATTATCTTCTATCATATTAGATAACCCGTCCGTGCACATGAGTATCTTCTCTCCCGCATGTAAATCTACTGCAAATAATTCCGGTTCAACATGTGGCTCACCACCAATTGCACGCGTTATATAGTTCTTTTTCTCATGAGTCCTTGCCTGTTCACGATTTATCTTTCCACGAAGCACCAATTCCTCTACATACGAATGATCTCTCGTAATCTGACGAATATCATTATCTACCACATATAACCGACTGTCTCCTACATTTGCCACTCTCAGAACATCTCCCTGTATGGTCGCTGCAACAAACGTTGTTCCCATTCCTTTGTAATCCGCTGATTCCGTTGCCTTTTTCAGCAACTGGGTATTTACAATTGATATGTTTTCAGACAGAAGTGTTATGACATCTTTTTGCTCTGAATTCGCAATTAATTGCATAAAATGCTCCACTGTAAATTTTGATGCCATATCTCCTGCTTTATGACCGCCCATTCCATCTGCCACCAAAAACAGGTTTGGCAGATTTCCAATAGACTCTGTTGTATAATATACATAATCCTGATTTACTGCACGTTGTATTCCTACATCTGTAACGGCATACGCCTTCATGATATCCTCCATTCTACGTACACAATTATTTATTTATCTTCCATATAACTCTTTCGAAGCTGTCCACAGGCACCATCAATATCTCTGCCCATTTCCCTTCTTATGGTAACACGAATCCCATTTTTTTCAAGTCTGTTTTTAAAATCCTGAATTGCTTTATGCTCTGACTGTTCATAGTCACGTTCTTTAATTGGATTTACCGGTATCAGATTGATATGACATTTCATATTACGAACAAGCGCAATCAATTGATTTGCACAATCCTGTGAGTCATTAACACCCTTTACCAGACTATATTCAAATGTAATTCTGCGTCCGGTCTGTGCAATATAATATCGGCACGCATCCATAATCTCTGCAATCGAGTACTTATTTGCAATCGGCATCATCGTCTTTCGCAATGCATCATTTGGCGCATGCAGTGAAATTGCAAGTGTAATCTGTGGCTTCAAATCTGCCATTTCGCGAATCTTCGGTACAAGTCCACAAGTCGATACGGTCAGGTTTCTTGCACTGATATTTAAGCCTTTTTCACTATTTAGTAATTTCATAAATATCAAAAGATTATCAAAGTTATCAAATGGTTCTCCAGATCCCATAACAACGACATTGTCCACGCGCTCCCCTGTCAGACGCTGAATCGTATAAATCTGATCTAACATCTCTGATGCCGTTAACGGACGAACCATTCCATCTAATGTTGAAGCACAGAATCTACATCCCATTCGACATCCAACCTGTGAAGAAATACATACAGAATTTCCATGATGATATCGCATCAATACACTTTCAATCAGATTGCCATCATACAATTTGAACAAATATTTTGTTGTTCCATCAATTTTTGATACCTGCACACGTTCCGGCACTAATGATACCAGTCTGCACTGCTGTTTTAACTTTTCTCTTAAATCTTTGGAAATATTACTCATCTCATCAAAATCCGTAACCAGCTTCTGATGTAACCACTGATAAATCTGTCCGGCACGAAACTTCTTATCTCCCAGCGATACAATATACTCTTCTAACTGTGTATAATCTAATGATTTAATATCTATTAATTCCATCTTTATGCCTTTCGTTGTAATTTAGCAATGAAAAACCCGTCCGTTCCATTGATTCCCGGAAGTAATTGCACACCATAACTACAATCCTGGTCTGATACCAAATATTCCTGCAAATCAGCTGTAATATCACAGCGTTCTAACGGAAACTGCTCGCACATCCACGCCACATTTTCCTCATTCTCTGCCCGATTAATGGTACAAGTACTATAAATCAGATAGCCCCCCGGTCTCACATATTGCCATACCTGTGCTAAAATTTTCCGCTGTAATCCAACAAGTGATTCTGTCTTGTCTAATGACGCATTGTACTTGATATCTGGTTTTCTGCCAATAATTCCAAATCCGGAACACGGCACATCGGCAAACACAACATCCGCCTGTTCTATTGACGATGCATCCAATATCGTTGCGTCCCATACTTTCGTTGTCACATTCTCAATCTCTAAACGGTCTAAATTGTCTTCTATTAATGATACTTTATAATCCGAAAGATCTCTCGAATCTATCATGCCCTTCGGATTTAATAACGCTGCATTGATACTCTTACCACCGGGTGCTGCGCAGACATCCATCACAGCATCTTTCTCTTTCAGTCCGGCCACCTTTCCAACAAGCATGGAACTGATGTCCTGAATCTGAAACCAGCCCTGTTCAAATGCTTCAATGCCACCAATATAATCATATCCATCAATTGCAAAAGCAAATGGTAATCCTTTAACATCACACACTGCAATTCCTTCTTTTTGTAATGCTTCTTTTAATTGCTGTGGTGATACTTTTTGTGTATTGCAACGGATATATGTACGATTTTCCTGTTTAAAACCTTCTAAAATCTGTTCTATCTGCGCATAAGAATACTGTTTCTTCCACATAGACAGAAACCATTCCGGAATTGAATATTTTACTGACAAATAGGTCTGCGGCTCTTTCTCCTTATCCGGATAAGTTACATTGTCTAAATTTCTTGCAATATTGCGCAATACACCATTTACAAAACCTTTCAGATTAACAAATTTTCTTTTGCCTGCTAATTTAACAGCCTCATTACATACCGCCGATACAGGAACCTGCTTCATATATTTAAGCTGGTATACTGACATTTCAAGAATACAGCGGATAACCGGTTTCATCTTGCGCACCGGCGTTTTTGAAAACTGATTAATCATATAATCTAATTCTATTCGCTGCTCAACTGTTCCTAACACAAGCCTTGAGATAAATCCACGTTCCTGTTTCTCAAGATACTGAAACTTTGCCAATGCGCTTCGCAGCACAAGATGGCACATCGCATCTTCTTTTTCTAATTCCAACAGAATATCTAAAACAACCGCTCTCTCATTAATCTGATTAGTCACGATCTCTTCCTCCAAATAACAGAATCAGACGAACCAGCTGTAAAATTGCTGTTGCCGCTGCCGCAACATAAGTCATTGCTGCCGCTGTAAGTACTTTTCGAACCTTTGATACTTCCTGTGTCTGCAAAATACCTGTTGATGATAATAACTGCAATGCTCGCGCTGACGCATTAAATTCAACCGGAAGTGTTACAAGCTGAAATAATACTGCAGCAGAAAACATCAAAATACCAATATTTAATAATGGCTGTCCATACGTTGAGAAAAATAATCCGGCAATAATAAATACCCATGATAACTTCGAACCAATATTTGCAATCGGAACAATTGCCGTACGAATCGATAATGGTGCATATCCTCTTGCATGCTGAATTGCATGACCACATTCATGTGCAGCAACGCCAATGGCTGCCACCGATGTTGACTGATATACAGCATCTGACAGATTCAATGTCTTATCAGATGGATTATAATGATCTGTTAATTTTCCTGATACGTGACGAATCTGAACATCATAAATACCCTGTGACTGCAAAATCCGTTCTGCCGCCATCGCTCCTGTCATTCCTGAAAGGCTGCGCACCTTTGAATATTTTGAAAATGATGAACTTACCCAAGCCTGCGCAAGCAATGAAATCACTGCTGCAATAATCATTAAAATATAAGTTGGATCAAAATAATAATAACCATAATATCCCATATACAATCCCTCGCTTTGTTCTGTAATTATTTCGTATCGGGGTCCTTGTCTGCTTTGTTAGCAGCTTACTGTCCTAATTGTGTTCCAACCTCTACGGCTGTTCCCCGCAAAAAAGCATCTGATAGCATACGCTTCTTTCCTTCTAACTGTAATTCATGAATACACAGTGAACCCTGTCCGCACTGAACAATAAAATCATGCTTATTTACCTGACTAATATATCCTGCTTCCTGTCTGCGTCCATCGCAAAGAATATCGTCACACACATCTGCATCCCAAATTTTAAGCATTTTTCCATTCAGTGATGTAAATGCACTCGGCCACGGATTTAATCCACGAATCAAACGTTCAATTTCAACTGCTGATTTCTGAAAATCAATCTTTCCAAATGATTTTGATATCATTTTTACATAAGAAGACTCTGCATCATTTTGCGGTACCGGCGTTACCTCTCCTGCTTCTACCTTTGTTAAAGTTTCTACAAGCAATTCTGCACCAACACTGCTTAATCTGTCAAACAGACTGCCGCCTGTTTCTTTTGGCTCTAACTTTACTTTCTTTACAAGCAGAATATCACCGGTATCTAACCCTTCGTTCATCTGCATTGTCGTAACACCTGAGTATTCACAGCCATCAATGACTGCCTGCTGAATTGGTGCTGCGCCGCGGTACTTTGGAAGGAGCGATGCATGGACATTGATACAGCCGTATTTTGGCATGTCAATAATCTCTTTGGGAAGAATCTGTCCAAATGCAACAACAACAATCACATCCGGCTGATAGCCCCTTAATTCTTCTATAAATGCTTCATCTCTTGCCCTGACCGGCTGCAACACTGTCAGGTCATGCTTTAATGCAACTTCCTTTACCGGTGACATTGACACCGCACCGCCTCTGCCCTTTGGCTTGTCCGGCTGTGTCACAACTGCAGAAACGGTATGTCCTGCCTGTATAATTGCTTCTAGTGTTCCTACCGAAAAATCCGGTGTTCCCATAAATACAACGTTCATTGCATCCTCCTTGTGTTTCTCTATCTTATCCCTGCAACTGCACTTTTATTTCAATTACAGTTTTATTTATTCTTCCACTTCCGCCTCAGCATCAAGCAAGTCACCTTCAACAAGGTCTACATAAAGTTTTCCATCAAGGTGATCAATTTCATGACACAGGCAACGTGCAAGAAGTCCTTCTCCCTCAACGATAATTTCTTCCATATTTTCATCAAGTGCCTTAACCTTTGCATAATTAGGTCTTGTTACCTGTCCTACTTTACCCGGTACACTTAAACAGCCTTCATATCCTGTCTGCTCTCCACTTGTCTCTAAAATGACAGGATTAATTAATACAATCGGATCATCTCCACAATCAATAACAACTAATCTCTTACGAATTCCAACCTGTGGTGCTGCAAGTCCAACGCCGTCCGATTCATACATTGTTTCAAACATATCTTCAATTAATTCCTGAATTCTTGGAGTCATTTCTGTAATCTCTTTTGCTGTCTTTGTTAAAATTTCATCTCCACGTACTCTTACATTTCTTAATGCCATTGTAATCTCCTACCTTTCTTCTTTTTCTATTCATCTATATCAAATTGTAACATAATATTAGCATAATAGCGATGCTGCTGCATCCACTCTTCAATCCTGCTTTTTAGAATTTCTAATTTCTCTGCTGATTCTGATTTTGCATATACAATCTTTGTATAAATATCATTTATTTTGTAAACACCTGCATTTATCGGCGCAAATAATTGTATCTGCTCATTCTGAAACTGCTGTTCTTCCTGTACAAAACGTTCTGCCATCTCTTCCAGCTTGTCAGGCTTTTTGGATGAAAACTGTATTTTTAACATTGCTTTATACGGCGGATAATCCATCAATGCTCTATATGCAATCTCTTCCTCGTAGAATTCCTGATAATTCTGTCTGGCTGCCGTCTGTATGCTGTAATGTTCCGGCGTATACGTCTGAATAACAACTTCTCCTGGACGCTGTGCTCTTCCAGCTCTCCCTGCTGCCTGTGTCAACAACTGAAATGTCCGCTCCGGTGCTGTATAATCTCCTGCATACAAAGACATATCCGCTGCTAAGATTCCGACCAGTGTTACACTTGGAAAATCATGCCCTTTTACAATCATTTGCGTTCCAATCAGAATATCTGCTTCATGATTTGCAAATGCTGAAAGTATTTTTTCATGTCCATCTTTTCCAGATGTTGTATCCATATCCATACGAAGTATTCGTGCCTGTGGATACATTTTATGAACAATTTCCTCCACTTGCTGCGTTCCTGCCCGAAATCCGGAAATATATCTCGAACCACATTTCGGACACAATTTCATCTGCGGCCGTTCATACCCACAATAATGACAAATCAGCTTTCCATTTCGATGCGCTGTCAACGAAATATCACAATGCGGACATTTCATAACCGCTCCGCAGGAACGACAAGAAATAAATCCGGCATACCCACGCTTATTTAAAAACAACATAATCTGTTCTTTTTTTGCTAAACGATCCGTCATAAGTTCCTGCAGCTTTCTGCTTAAAATAGAACGGTTTCCCTGCTTTAACTCTTCCCTCAAATCTTCTGTATATACTGTTGGAAGTGCATTTCCCATCGCTCTGTCAGGTAACTCATACAAATCATATTCTCCATTGCGCGCTCTGTAATAATCCTCAACAGACGGTGTTGCCGAACCTAATATCACAGAAGCCTGATTATCCTTGGCAAGATATTGTGCCACTTCTTTGGCATGATACCTTGGAGACTGCTCACTTTTGTATGCATTTTCATGTTCTTCATCTATTACAATAAGCCCAATATTTGAAAATGGTGTGAACAGTGCAGAACGAGGTCCTATCATAATATCAATTTCACCGCGCATTGCCCGCAGAAACTGGTCATACCGTTCTCCTTTTGACATTCTCGAATGTAATATTGACACCCGATTGCCAAACCGGTGATAAAACCGACTGACTGTCTGATAGGTCAGTGCAATCTCAGGAATTAAAAAAATCACTTGTCTTCCCTGTGCGACAACCTGTTCAATCATTTCCATATAACAGATTGTCTTACCGCTTCCTGTTACGCCATGCAAAAGATATGTCCTGCGTATTCCTGCCAGATAATCCTTTGTGAAAGAATCTACAATCTGTTGCTGTCTCTGATTTAAAACAATCTGTTTTGCCTCCCTTTTATCCTGTGCAATCGGATTGCGATATTCCTGCTCTATTATCAGTTTTGCCAGCTTCTTATCCGTCAGTGCATGCACCGTCTGCATGGTAATATTTAATTTATTGCGAATCATTTCACAATCTAATACCGTTTCTTCCTGCAATGCCTCTAACAGGCGCACCTGTGCTGTTGCATTTCTTTTCTTCAAATACGCAAGTGCTTCTTCAAGCTCCTGCCCGGCTGCCAGCAATTGCAAATATTTCTTTTCTTTGTGACGCACCGTTTCCTTTACCGGAATTACTGTCTTTAATGCCTGATTCATTGTAGAACCATAATGTTTTTTCAGCCATGCCGCAAGTTGAATCATCTTACCGACCGCCTGTATCTTACCTGACACAACGCTGTCGATTTCTTTGATTTTTTCAACTGCAATCTTTGGTGCATCACTAAATTCTATAATATATCCTGTTATAAGTTTATTTCCCCTGCCAAATGGAATATATACCATAACGCCAATATCTACTTCCTGCAAGAGTCTGTCAGGTACCGCATATTGAAACGTCTTATCTAGTTGTTCATGGGAAATATCTACAATGATATCTGCGTACATATTATTTCCAGCCCTGTGCCTTTAATTCCTGTAATACTTCTGCAATCAGTACTCTCTCATCCATCGGATGCTTTACACCCTCAATTTCCTGATAATCTTCGTGTCCTTTTCCTGCTAATACAATAATATCACCATCTTCGCCATGTTCAATCACATATCGGATTGCCTCTTTTCGGTCAACAATATCTACATGCTTTCCGGTTGTCTTTGCAATTCCTGTCTGAATATCCGCAATAATGTCTTCCGGCTTTTCAAATCTTGGATTATCCGATGTGATAATTGTCAAATCTGCCAAACGGCCGGATACTTCACCCATCTGAAACCGTCTGTCCTTCGAACGATTACCGCCGCAACCAAACAGACATACCAGACGATGCGGATGATATTCTTTTAATGTTGTAAGAATACTCTCTAATGACATTGCATTGTGTGCATAATCAATCATTAATGTAAATCGATCAGATACCGGCACAAGTTCAATTCTTCCCTTAACTTTCACATTCTTTAGTGTATCTACTAATTTCTGCGTATCAACATCAAAATGCGTCGTTACCGCAATCGCACATAAGGAATTATATACGGAGAACTTTCCCGGAAGTCCTAATGCGATTGGTGCAGTAAGCAAGCCCTTACAATCATACGTCAGACCAATTTTGCCTCTTTCATGGAATAACTGAACATTTTCTGCCCATAAGTCTGCCTGATTGGATAAGCCATATGTCTGAACATCGCATGTTGCATCCTTTATAATCTCCGCTGTATGCGCATCATCTGCATTGACAATTCCCACTTTACACTGTCTGAACAGACGTGCCTTACATGCTAAATATTCTTCAAATGATTCATGCTCATTTGGTCCGATGTGATCCGGTTCTAAGTTCGTAAACACGCCAATATCAAACAGAATACCTGCTGTACGGTCTAATTTTAACCCCTGTGAAGAAACTTCCATAACTACAGCCTGACAATCCGCTTCTACCATCTTTGCAAACGATTCATGAATCTGATAGGACTCTGGTGTCGTATTTGCTGATGGCCAGCTCTCCTTGCCTATGATGGTTTCAATCGTACCAATCAGACCAGTCTTAATCCCACACGCCTCTAATACATTTCGAATCATATATGTTGTAGTTGTCTTACCCTTTGTTCCGGTAATACCAATTGTAAATAACTTCTTTGCCGGTTCGCCAAAATACATATTTGACATAAATGCAAGTGCTTTTCTTGTATTACCTGTAATAATAACTGTTACATCTTCCGGAATTTCCGGAAGATCGGAACCTTTTTGAACAATAATCGCTGCTGTATGCTTCTCAATCGCCGCGCCAATATAAGTATGACCGTCACTGACTGCACCAACAATACAGACAAATGCTGTACCGTCCTGCACCTTTCTTGAATCTGATGTCAGTGCCGTAATCTCTGTATCTAAGCTGCCTTGTAATAAGGTATATTCTACTCCTTCTAATAATGCTTCTAACTTCATACCCTACACCTTTCTGTTTCTATCACTAGAATAATCCTACTATTTTCTGTGTTTCTTCATCATAATCTATGCGCTCTGCTGCAGGAACTTTTGGAAGTCCTGGCATTGTGAGTACCGTACCTGTAAGAACAACAACAAACTCAGCACCGGCATCCACATAAACTTCACGTACATCGATGGTAAAATTCTTTGGTCTGCCAAGCAGTGACGGTTTGTCAGATAAAGAAGCCGGTGTCTTTGCCATACAGACTGGGAAATGTCCAAATCCCATCTCTGTAATATGCTGCAATTCTTTCTTTGCCGCATCCGAATAATTGACCTCATCTGCACCATAGATTTCTGTTGCAATCTTCTCAATCTTATCCGTCAATGGCAATTCATCACTATATATTGGAGCAAAATGACTTTCTTTATTTTCTAAGGAATCAATGACCTTCTGTGCAAGTTCAAGACCACCTTCGCCGCCTTTTTCCCATACTTTCGCAAGCGCAAATTCACAGCCTAACGCTTCACAGTGCTCCTTAATAAAGGTATATTCTTCTTCTGTATCTGTAATAAACGCATTTAATGTAACAATAACAGGAACACCAAACTTCTGAACATTTTCAATATGTTTATCTAAGTTGACAATACCTGCACGAAGTGCTTCCATGTTCGGCTTGCCTAACTCAGTCTTTGCGACGCCTCCATTGTGTTTTAACGCCTTGACGGTTGCAACAATCACAACTGCATCCGGTTTTAAGTTTGCATGACGGCATTTAATATCAAAGAACTTTTCTGCACCTAAATCCGCACCAAATCCTGCTTCTGTAACTGCATAATCTGCAAGTTTCATTGCTAACTTTGTTGCACGTACAGAATTACAGCCATGCGCAATATTTGCAAATGGTCCACCATGTACAAACACAGGTGTATTCTCTAATGTCTGTACCATATTCGGCTTCAATGCGTCTTTCAATAAAACTGCCATAGAACCTGTTGCCTTCAAATCATCTGCCGTAACAGGATCTCCCTCTACATTATATGCAACAATCATACGTCCGAGACGCTTCTTTAAATCTGACATATCTTCTGCAAGACATAATACTGCCATAATCTCAGATGCAACTGTAATGATAAAATGGTCTTCTCTCATCACGCCATTTGCCTTGCTTCCCATACCAATAACAATATTACGAAGTTCTCTGTCATTCATATCTACACAACGCTTCCATACAATATGCTTTGTGTCAATACGCAATGCATTTCCCTGATGAATATGATTGTCTAACATTGCTGCAAGTAAGTTGTTTGCTGAAGTAATTGCATGAAAATCTCCTGTAAAATGAAGGTTCAAATCTTCCATTGGTACAACCTGTGCATATCCACCGCCTGCTGCACCGCCTTTTACACCAAAACATGGTCCAAGAGACGGTTCTCTCAATGCAGCAATGGCATTTTTCCCCATTTTACAAAGACCTTCTGTCAGTCCAATACTGATTGTCGTCTTTCCTTCTCCTGCCGGTGTCGGATTGATTGCTGTCACAAGAATTAACTTTCCATCCGGATTTTTTTCACATTTTGCAATCAGTTCATCAGATACCTTTGCCTTATATTTTCCATATAATTCCAAATCATCTGCATCAATTCCAACCTTTTTTGCCACTTCTGTAATTGGAAGCATTTTTGCTTCCTGCGCTATTTCAATATCACTTTTTACTCCCATTTTTTCCTCTTTTCTGCCCTATGGCTTATCCATTGTTCTTTAAATATTCTTCAAATTCATCCAGTGTCATAAGCACCTTTCTAGGCTTTGTTCCAACCTCTGGTCCTACAACACCTGCATCAGCTAGCTGATCCATAATTCTTCCTGCACGGTTAAATCCAATCTTATAATAACGCTGTAACATTCCAATCGAGCCTTTCTCTTTTCCTATTACAAAACGTGCAGCTTCTGCAAAATATGGATCTCTTTCATTTTCTGTTTCTCTATGCATAATGGACTGTACAGATGTGATTTCCTCACTAATCTGTTCCTGTGCACCATCTTCATTTTGCACCTGTTCCTTTAAAAAATCAACTACTCTTCCGACTTCTTCATCAGAAACAAATGCCCCCTGTACTCTGACAGGTTTTGGATATCCGGATGGATAGAACAGCATATCACCCTTTCCTAATAACTTCTCGGCACCATTCATATCAATAATTGTCCTTGAATCTACACCGGAAGAAACCGAAAATGCAATTCTAGACGGTACATTTGCCTTAATAAGACCTGTAATAACATTCACTGATGGTCTTTGTGTTGCAATAACCAAATGAATACCGGCAGCTCTTGCAAGCTGTGCCAAACGACAGATTGCAGATTCTACGTCTCCCGGTGCTACCATCATCAAATCTGCCAACTCGTCAATAATAATAACGAGCTGTGGAATCTTTTTCTTTGGCTCTTCCCCTTCCGGTGTCTCCATCCGTTCAATTTTTGCATTATAATCCTTTAGATTCTTTGCCTGCATCTGTGCAAATAACTTATAACGCTTATCCATCTCAGCAACTGCCCAATTTAACGCTCCTGCTGCCTTCTTGCAATCCGTAACAACCGGTATCATCAAATGTGGAATACCATTGTATACACTTAATTCTACGACCTTTGGATCAACCATAATCATCTTTACGTCTTCCGGATTTGCTTTGTAAAGAATACTCATAATAATTGTATTGATACATACAGACTTACCAGAACCCGTTGCACCTGCAATCAGCAAATGCGGCATCTTCTGAATATCTGCTACAATCGTCTTACCAGCGATATCTTTACCAGCACCAAATGCAATCGGTGACGGATTGTTCTGAAAACTCTCTGATTCTAAGAGATCTCTTAACATAACACTGCCCGGCTCTTTGTTCGGTACTTCAATACCAATTGCCGCTTTTCCCGGAATCGGTGCTTCAATTCGAATATCTGCTGCGGCTAAATTTAATTTAATATCATCAGATAATGACACAATCTTACTAACCTTCACACCCATTTCCGGCTGTAACTCATATCGGGTAACAGACGGACCACAACTGATATCTGTTATTGTAACATTGACACCAAATGTCTGCAATGTCTGCTGTAAACGCATGGCTGTTTGTTTGCGCTCCATCATCTGATCTGCGCCGTTACTTCCCTTGCCCTTTGTCAGAAGACTTAACGGTGGGAACTTGTACTCTTTCTTTAATGGAACCTCTTCCTGTACTGTTACTGCATCTGAACTTTCCTCTTCCGCTGATGTTTCTTGTACTGAAGAATTCGTCTGTACTTGTCTGTTTGCTAATTCTTCCTGCATTGTCTGTCGCGTCACTTCTTCATCTTGCATTTTCTGAGCAAATGGTGTTCCATGTGATTCTACAGTCTGCTGTATTTCACTTGGGAATCCTTCGTATTCAGATACTTCTTCATAATCTGCTGTCTGTGCCGGCTGCTCTTCTTCCGAATGTACCTGTATATTATCCCATAATGGATTATTCATTTGCGGTTCTACAATATTTTCCTGAACCGATTCTGGAATTTCTGCCTGTGATTGTACATTTACATCACTCCACAATGGATTATCTGTATGCATTGCTGCTTCATTTAATCGTTGTGCCACCTGATGAACCAATGCATCACCAGCCATTTCTCCATAGACACCTTCTTCCTGTACAAATGGAAGTTCTTCCGGCTCATTGTCCTGCTTCTCATAAATATCTTCTAAATCGTAAATATCATCACTGTATATGTCATTAATGTTATTTTTCTGAGCCAACAACTCCTGCAAATCCATGCCGAACTGAGGTTCTTCTTTTTCTACCAGTTTCGTATCCTTTGTAACACCGAGTGCTTTCTTTTCCATACGCGCCAGCTTCTTTTCTTCCGCCTGCTGTGCCTTTTTTGCAATTCTGTCTTCTGTTTTTTGTCTGCGCTTTGCTAAATATTCTTCTTCAGATACCTCTTTTCGCTCTTTTCTCGGTCTGTTTGCAGAATGTTCTCTATAAATATCATAATCCTGCTTTGCTGCACGTACCATACGCGTTCCCTGTCTGCGCACACGCAGCATCCCACCGATAAATGATTTCTCCGAGATAAACAAACATGCGATGATTCCAATTAATAGAATCAAAACCATACTTCCCCACAATCCGAGTGGACGGAATAAAATACATACCAATCCGCCAAAAAAGCCACCGCCACTCTTGTGCATTGCAGAATATGAGAAAAATGCGCCAAGAGAAGATTCCTGTATAGACGGTCTGTTACTGATTCTCTGCCATAGTGCCGAACACATACACAACAAAACAATTGTTGCACATGATTTTATACGGGCAATCGCTATCTGATTTCTGTTTGATATCAGATAAAATGTAATTCCTAACATGACAATTGGAAAAATATATGCAACTATTCCCATAAGTCCAAAGAAAAACCACTTGATTCTTCCGCCAACACTGCCTGCCAGATTAAAATTGCTGAGCATTAAAATAATCGTAACTGCAATCAAAACCAGTGCAAGAATATTATCCCGCATTTCATCCTGTCTTGCCTGCTGTACACTTTTTCTTTTTCGTTGTGTCGAACCAGATGCCCTCTTTGTCGTCTGTCTGGCTGTGGATTTTCCTGCAGTCTGACCGCTAGTCGAGCGCTTGGTTGTCTTCTTTTTTGCTGATGCACTACTACTTGCTGCCATTCCTACCTCCATTTAACTTTCTTTCATATAACATTTCTGCCTTATTTCAACTTCTTTTTTAAAATATATAAATCTGTTCCGGCCTTTTCAAGAATTCTGAAATGTTCCAATTTCTCAAAATTTTTATGATATAATTTCTCAACCCATTCTCTGTTGTGTGTATACAGAATTACCACGGAATCTTCCTTTAAATATCGTGGAATCTGTGCAAAAAATCGTACATAAATCTGATATATTTCCTGCTCTGAGCGATTTTTCGTTACAAACGGCATATCTGTAATCACTTCATCAAACAGATATGTATGCGTAAAATCAAAGAAATCTTTCTGGATAAAATGTACGATTTGTCCTGCGGCTTCTACATTCATTTTTGCTTTTTCAATTGCTTCCTGAAACACATCAATTCCATAAGTTGTATTCGCCTGAACTTTTTTGTGACGTTCAATCAGAAGTGTCGCCACACCACAAAATGGATCTAATACCTGTGCATCCTTCTTCATATAAGGGCTGGCAAGTGATACCGCCAATGCTGCATGCACCGGTTTCATACTCGTTGCGATACTCTCTTTTCTATATGCAAACCGCTCATCTTTTATCGTGAATAATTTAACAAGACAGTTAAATCCACCATTTTTATTTTCAATCAAACGAAGTTCTACTTCATAAGAAGATATGCTGTTTACAAGTTTTCCTTTGCTTTGATGCTCCAGTTCCATAATAAATTTCTGCATGAATTTCGCATGCTTATCCGCTTCTTTTGACTTAAGTTCCACACGAAATGTATACGGTGTACGTTCCACATTCTGATGCCGTTCCTCTAAAAATTGCAGAAAACCAGCCTGTAGAATCGTCTTAGCTGCCTGTGCTGCATCCGCCTCAAGTGAAGTCATATGACGAATCCTATAAAATAAATCATGATAAATTCGAATCGAAAGCAAATCTTCTAATCGGTCTGTCTGTAACATAACACCTGCCGAAAATGTCTTACAATCAACACCAAGTGTTTCCTGTATCTGTTCTGCCACATAATCAATTTGTGTGCGATCGCATACCAACACATAATCCGATAAAATGTGTTCTCCACAAAACAGATGCTTCTTATTACCTTCCATTTGCAATATCAAATGCGATATCATATGAATTTGTTCATGAATATGCTTCTGTTTTTCGCTATTTTGTGTAAAATTTAACAATCTCTGATGTTCTTTATGTAACCATGCTAAATATTCACGATAATCATAATCTGTAAATGCCTGAAGATAAGAACTCTTTACAAACAACGTCTTTTCATTCTCATATGCTGTTTTTAAAGCCTCTAAAATCTCTTTTCCAATCTCTGCGCCAAAATAGACTCCATCTGCGCTGTCTCCTAATAACAGAGCTGCATTTTTTCTTGTCTTTGCATCTTCATTTTGCAATAAAGCAATGACCAAAGAATACTCTTTATCAAAAATTGTTATCCACGCATCAAATGTCTCTTCCTGTTTGATTTGCCGGCGGATTTCACTCAAATTAGAACGCACCGATTGATTTTGTTTTATTTGTTCCCATGCGTTTATCAACTCCGTCATCTTCTCTTCCTTCCTAATTTACAAAATATGATTTGCGCAAAGAACGGACTGTGCATATACACAGTCCTCTTCCGTCACTTCTCACTGATTTTTCTTTCTAATATTCTTTATTCTCAATACTTCAGTGAATTATAAACTTTAGTTTATATAAAATGCATCATCCGGCAATGAACCGCCAACTGCATTTGGATTCGCGTCAAATAATACCTTTAAGTAATTATTAACCTTTGTCTTCATTTCACTGCCCTGAATAAATGTAATGTTACAATTTGGAATTGCCTTCTTTGCAACTGCCGCCTTGAAAATATCAAAAGACTCAACCAATTCCGCTGCCGCATCTACATTTGCATTTACATAAGAAACAGACTGTGCATATTCCTTTGCAAACACATCCACTGCATCCTTGTGATTCTTATAATATTCTGTATTAACCACCACAACACCTGTTACAACCGTACTGTCTTTGCCTGCCAGCTTCTCCCATTCTCTTGTAACATCTAATGCAATTCTTGCTTTCTGATTCTGCATAAGAACTGTTGTTACATAGGGCTGTGGAAGCATCGCTACTGCTTCTGTCTCACTCTGTGCAAGAACTGCTGCCACCTCTGCACCTTCTGATTTGAATTCAATTGTTACATCAGTATCCGGATCAATCCCCGCTGACTTTAACAGATAACGCAGTGTATATTCCGGTGTTGTACCTTTTCCTGTTGCATAAATCGTCTTTCCCTTTAAATCAGCCACACTCTGAACGGAATCTCCTGTATCTAAAATAGATAATACACCAAGCGTATTGATACCAAGAATCTGAATCTTTCCATTGCTCTTATTGTATAATGTCGCAGCTGCATTACATGGAAGTGCTGCAATCTGAATATCTCCTTTGATAAGATCAGCCGTAAATGCATCCGCCGCCGCTTCAATATGGAAATTATAATTATTTCCTGCTTCGCCTTTCTTTGCATTATCCATAATCTGAACCATACCTATCGCTGTCGGTCCCTTTAACGCTGCCACCTCAATATTCTGCTTCTCATATGCAACCGTACTTGTTTCCGGTGTCGTCTGCTGTTCTGCTTCCTGTTTACCGCTGCCACAGCCGGTAAATGATGCAACCGCTAATACAACTGCAACTGAGGCTGCTGCCATTTTTCTGAATAAACTCATTTTCATTCTCCCTTTTCCTCTTTTTGTTTATAACTAACTTATTTATCATATCATATTCAAGTTCCAATAGCAAAGAAAATGTTATGAATACTGCCATTCCTGCACAACAAATTGTACATTTTTATTTCCTTTATATTCATTAATTGACGGGTAGTAAACAATAGAAATCTTTGTTTTAACCAACGGCAGCATTTCTTCTGTTACTTTAAACATAATCGCATCAATCACATATCCCCGTTCGCTTTCCAATCGCATTTTTAACACATTCTGATTCTTTCCGATAAGTTGTGTTGTAAGTACTGTGAGGTTTTTATCTGCAAATATTGGCTTTTCATTTGCTTTGCCAAACGGTTCTAACACTTTCAGCTGTTCAATTAACGGCATTGTCACATAACCTACCGGCATTGGAACATCAATCCAGACCACCGGCTGCAATTCTTTTTCCGTTAACGTCTGCTGTCGGTTGAGCATTTTACGAAATGCATCAACATGTTCTATCGGAAGAGATAAACCAGCCGCCATAGGATGTCCGCCAAACTTTGTAAGCAAACTTGCGCATTTTGAAATTTCTTCAAACATATTATACCCTTCAATGGAACGCCCTGAACCTTTCGCCCCATCTTCTGCTTTGGTAATAACAAATGTCGGCTTATAGAAGCGTTCCCGCAATCTTCCTGCAATAATCCCAGCAATGCTTTCATGACATTCCTCTAAATAAACAACCAAAACATTATCTTCCATCAACGCAGTTGATTCTACAAGCTCAATCGCCTTCTTTGTCTCATCCTCTGTCATTTGCTTACGTTCATCATTCAAAGCTCGAAGCTCCTCCGCCTGAATCCTTGCCTGTGCAGCATCTTCACACAACAGCAATTCAACTGCCATTTTTGCCGATTCCAATCGACCGCTGGCATTCAAACACGGTCCAATGATAAATCCAATATGATACGAGCGCAATTCATTGATATTTAATTCACAAGCATCTACCAATGCACGAATTCCTTTGTTTGCTGTTCCTGCCATATGTGCTAAACCATATCGTACAACAACACGGTTTTCATCCTGCAAATCCACTACGTCACCAACTGTTGCTATTGCCATTAGTTCTATATATTCTTCTAAGTCGCTGTAGGGCAATTTCAATTCTTCATATAAAATCTGAACAACTTTATAAGCAACGCCTGCTCCACATATCTTATCAAACGGATATGAACAGTCCACTTGCTTCGGATCAACAATTGCATCTGCTATGGATTGTTTATATCGTTTTTCTCCCTGTTCATCCAAATCAAACGGAATATCATGGTGATCTGTTACCAAAATCGTCATTCCTTTGTCTTTTCCATACTGAATCTGATCAATTGCCGCGATTCCGTTATCGCAGGTAATAATTGTATCTATCCCTTCTGCATAAGCATTATCAATCAAATGTTCGTTAATTCCATAACCATCTGTGATTCTGTGAGGAACAACATAGTCCACATCTGCACCTGCTCTACGCAGTGCCTTATACAAAATCGTAATTGAACATACTCCATCAATATCATAATCCCCAATAATACGAATTCGTTTTCCTTCTTTGATTTTCCGAATTAATATTTCTACTGTCTTATCTGCATCTTTTAGCAAATGCGGATCATGCATAACCGCTCTCGTTCCATTCAAATACATTGCAATCTCATTATCCGACACTACATCTCTGTTTCGCATAATTCTTGCAATTACCTGATCAATCCCGTATTTTTTTTGTATTGCCTGAAAGTCCGCCTTCTTCGCATATACCATCCATTTACTTTTATTTATCATAATATTTCCTTTTAATATCTCTACATCATTTTCAAACTGTATACATAAAAATGTACCTTGTAACACCTAAAGCAAACACCCACTCTTCGGAGCATTTCGATATTACAGGAACTTTCTTTTCCATAGTATAAAAGAAAGTACGTCATGCATTGCACAACGTACCTTCTTTCTTCTATATGTAATTGTTATACATTCAAATTACACCTGTGCGCCGTCTTTATCCGGCTTCACTTCTGTCTTTGCACGTTCTTCTTCAACTACGCCACGGTTCTTGCCGCCGAATACATACCACAATGGACTTGTAATGCATACAGAAGAATAAGCACCACAGATTACACCTACCATCAATGGAAGTGCAAACTCTCTAACAGATGTTACACCAAATACAAACAATGCAAATAACATAATGAATGTTGTTAATGAAGTATTCACTGTACGAGTAAATGTATATGTTACTGCTTCATTTACAAGCTGTGTCATATTTGTCTTTGAATTTGCTGATTTTAACTGTTCTCTGATACGGTCAAAGATAATAATTGTTGCATTGATTGAGTAACCTACAATTGTAAGCATACATGCGATAAATGTTGTACCAACCTGAACTCTTGCAAGTGCATAGAATGCAAGTACTACCAACACATCATGTAATAAAGCTACAACAGCTGCAGCTGCAAACTTAATATCTCTAAATCTGAACCAGATATAAAGAAGCATACAGATTGTTGCAATAACAACAGATACAACCGCATCACGCTTTGTTGTTGCACTCACTGATGAACTGATTGTATCAGATTCTACAATACTGCCATCCTGAATTGGGAAGTCCTTCTTAACACTTTCTTCCATCTGTTCTCTCTGCTCTAATGTAAGATCAGTTGTCTTAAAGGAAACCTTTGTGCTGTTCTGAACCTTCTGCTGCTGTACAGATGATACACCTGTTGCTTTTTCAATTACAGGAATAATATCATTTTCAATTTCCTGCTGTGAGTATTCTTTATCAAATGTAAATGTTGTTGTTGTACCACCGACAAATTCCAAACTGAAATTCAAAATACGATTGCCTGATGCATTGAAACCTGCCATTCCTGCAAAACCGGCAAGAATTACAACTACTGATGCAATAAAACAAATCTTACGAATTCCAAGAACATTAAATGTCTTCTTATGAACTGTCTTACCATACCACTTTGCATCCTTGAAGCCAAAGTTGTAGAACAGCTTCATAATCACACGTGTAATAACAAGTGCTGTAAACATAGATACAACAATACCAACTGCAAGTGTTGTTGCAAATCCCTTAATCGGGCCTGAACCAAAGATATAAAGAACTGCTGCTGCAATCAATGTTGTAACATTACCATCAACAATCGCTGATGTTGCTTTCTCGTAACCAGCTTTAATCGCATTTTCAACGCCTCTGCCAGTTCCTAATTCTTCACGGATACGTGAGTAAATAACGACATTCGCATCTACTGCCATACCAATACCAAGGATAATACCTGCGATACCTGGCAATGTCAATGTAAGATCATAAACACTGACAAGAATCAATACAAGTGTTGTATAAATCCATAATGCAAATGTTGCAACCACACCCGGCACTCTGTACACAATAATCATAAAGATACAAAGAACAACAAGACCTAATGCAGCTGCATAAAGACTTGTACGAATTGCATCTCTACCCAACTGTGCGCCCACGATATTAGAGCTAACTTCCTTTAATGTCAAAGGAATTGAGCCGATACGTACATACGTTGCAAGTGTATCTGCGGATTCAAATGATTCCATATTTGTAATAGAAGCTGTACCACCTGAAATTGTTGTTTCAACTCTAGGTGCACTAACTACTTCACCATCATATAAGATATAAATAATATTTCCTACATTGGCTGCTGTTGCATCTTCAAACTTCTTTGCTCCATCATCTGTAAATGTCAACTGAACACCATATGATGATGAAGAATTTGAAGATGTATCTGTATAAGCCTGTGCTGTCTTAACATCTGAACCTGTTAAAAGTGTCACATAATCTTCACCGCTTGACCATGCTGAATAGTTCGTAGAATCCACAAATCCCAAAGAACCCGGTGTACCAAGTTCCTCTAAAATTGCATTGGCATCTGTAACACCCGGAATTTCAACCGTAATTCTGTTATCTCCTGCCTGATATACCTGTGATTCTGTACTCTTACCCTCTACTCGCTTTTCCAGCTTATAGATGGTATCCTGCATGTCCTGTGTGCTTGGACTTCCTTCTTCTGCTTCGTATGTAATACTTACACCACCTGCTAAGTCCAAACCTAAATTAATGTCTTTTGCACTACCCGAACCGTTTGCATCCACACCAAATACTGCAATCAGTGTAAATCCAACCAGCATTGCAACGATAATGACTGAATAACATATTTTTTTCTTCAAGTCGTACTTCATTGCCTGTAAATCTCCCTTCACATTAGATATTATTCTTCATTGTTTGCCATAGCTGCCTTAATCATAATCGCACATTCAATTCTCTTTTTCTGAAGCTCACATCCGATGTCATAAGCATCATTGATATTACCATGGAAATTATATGAATTTGCTGCGCAACCACCACTACAGTAGAACTTTGCAAAACAATTTTTACATTTTTCTTTCGCATATACGTTACAACTCTTGAATTCATCACGAATATCTGTGCGAAGAATTCCTTCATCTACGTTCCCCATAAGGAAATCTTCATTTCCCACGAACTGGTGACAAGGATAGAAATCTCCCCATGGTGTCACAGCCAGATATTCACAACCTGAACCACAACCCGATAATCTCTTTGCCACACAAGGACCTCCATTTAAATCAATCATAAAATGGAAGAAGTTAAAGCCATTACCGGCTTTCTTTCTCTTAATCAATTCCTTTGCAAGGAAATCATACTGCTCTAAAATCGTAGGAATATCTTCCTCTCGAATCGCATAATCCTCTGTTGGAGGTGCTACAACAGGCTCTACAGAAATCTGTTCAAAGCCCTCATCTGCAAGATGTAATACATCCTTTGCAAAATCCAGATTATGATGTGTAAATGTACCTCTTACATAATAATTATTCTGATGTCTGCTCTCTGCAACCTTCTTAAACTTTGGCATAATAATATCATAAGAACTACCGTGATCATTTCTTGTCGGACGCATGAAATCATTTACTTCCTTACGACCGTCAATACTTAATACGATATTGCCCATTTCTTTATTCGCAAATTCAAGAATCTCATCATTTAATAAGATACCGTTTGTTGTCAATGTAAAACGGAACTTCTTATTATGTGTTTCTTCAAGACTTCTTCCATATTCAACAAGCTGCTTAACAACCTCGAAATTCATCGTCGGCTCTCCACCAAAGAAGTCTACTTCTAAGTTTCTTCTAGAACCGGAATTCGCAACCAGGAAATCTAACGCCTTCTTACCAACTTCAAAGCTCATTAATGCACGTCTGCCATGATATTCGCCTTCTTCTGCAAAACAATATTTGCATGCAAGGTTACAATCATGTGCAATATGTAAACAAAGTGCCTTAACAACTGTCGGTCTGTCTTTAAAGGAATCAATATATGGTTCATAAATATCTTCTGTAAATAACTGACCTGCTTCCTTTAATTCTGTAATCTCTGAATAAGCCTCCTTCACGCTGTAATCCGGATACTTATCCTCTAATAAATCAATAATTTCTGTTACTGAATGTTTTTCATATAACGAAATAATATCATATACAATATCATCTACAACATGGACAGAACCACTGTTCACATCTAATACGATATTGTAACCGTTATTTTTATACTGATGTACCATTTTTGCCTCATCTAACTTTCTATTTATATTTGTGATATTTTTCACAAATATATTTATTTCTTTGTCAGAATATCATTTTTGTGTAAATCATTCTTACAATCTGTTATGAACAATTCCTGATATTCTCTCATTTGTTCATTTTTATTATTCTCTTACGAATAAATAAGAGAGTGTAGAAATGTCTTCACACTCTCTTACGCTTTACTCAACGATAAATTGTACGTCAAACTACGAATTGAATCTTAGTTATTCTTGTTTTCGCAGCTCTGGTTACCTACTGTACAAGATGTCTTGCAAGCTGACTGACATGATGTCTGGCATTCACCACATCCACCATTCTTCATTGTATCCTTTAATACGCGGTTGCTGATTGTCTTAATGTGCTTCACGACAATACCTCCTTTTGATTTATAAACTACCGCTCATTATATCATAAGTTCTAGAAGATTTCAAATAGTTTTTGAATCATACATGTAGTGTTTGAATCATACAAAATGAAAGTATCGAAGCAAGAATATCCATCCTGTTAATGTTACAGAGGACAATAATGTTGTCAACACAATAATACTGGATGCCAACACGTCATCATTGTCCATATTCTTTGCCATAATATAGCAGCTTACTGTTGTTGGGGATGCTAACATAATCAAAATCGCCATCAATTCCTGATTGCGAAATCCCATAGAAATCGCAAGCGGCAGAAAAATCGCTGCAAGCCCTATCAATTTGATAAACGTAGAAATCAAAGTCGGAACAATTTTCTTAATCGCCTTTCGACCTTCAAATCCCGCACCAATCACAATCAGCGCAATCGGCGTTGCTGTCTGTGCAATGCTTGCCAATGTTTTATCAATAATTACCGGAAAATCCACCTGCAGCAGTGAAAATGGAAGTCCTAGAAAAATACCTATAATAATCGGATTTTTTAAAATATTAATAAAAGCCTTCTTAATATTTTCTTTTTTACTAAGCTGTGGTACGTCTGTAATGGTTTCATCCTGTAATTCCGGATGTGCCTTAAAGGTCAATACGATTACAGAGATAATATTAAACAACGGAACTGCTGCCACAATCATAAGCGGTGCCATTCCCGTATCTGAATACATATTCTGAATAAATGCCATTCCAAGAATTGCTGCACTGCTTCGGCATGATGCCTGTACGAAACTACCTTTCATCGTATCATCCCTCATCAGAAGCTCTGTAAGCAGCCATGTTACAAGAAACATCGTAATCGTTACCAGCATACAATACATTACAAATTTCAAATCAAATTTCGTTGTCATATCCGCAGATGAAATATCCTTAAATAACAGCACCGGCAATGCTACATGAAACACGTATTTATTCGCTTTGCTGACAAAATGATCGTCAATCACGCCCAACTGCTTAATCACCCAGCCGACAATCATCACCAGAAATATTGGTATGGTTGCATTCAAGCTATATACAAAACTATCCATTTCTTTTCCTCATCTTTCCCTAGCCATCTGAATTTATAGGAGCAAAGTTTCCTAATCATATAAAACAAGAAAAGCCAAAATAAAGTTCCCTTCATTCTGGCTTTTCATACAAATTTCATCTTAGGTTATAACCAAATGAAATCTTTCGATTCTTTTCGATCTGAATCTTATTTTACAACGATATTCATAATCTTACCCTTGATATAGATTTCTTTTACAATTGTCTTGCCGTCAATGAATTTTGCTACTGACTCAACCGCCTTTGCTTTTGCCTTTGCACTTTCTTCGTCTTCATCTACTGCCAATTCAACCGTTCCACGAACCTTACCATTTACCTGAACACCGATTGTTACTGTATTTTCAACGATTGCTGCTTCATCATATTCCGGCCACTTTTCATATGCAATTGTGTTATCATGACCGAAAATCTGCCAGATTTCCTCACCTGCATGCGGACAGATACATGAGAACATCTTTATGAATCCTTCTGCATATTCCTTCGGGCATGAACCGGCCTTTGTTGCAGCATTTACAAAAATCATCATCTGACTGATTGCTGTATTAAATCCTAATGATTCAAAATCATTTGTTACTTTTTTAACAGTCTGATGATATACCTTTGTCAAATCATCCTTTGCTTCATCTGAAATGTGCTTCTCATCTGTAAAGAAATTCCAAACCTTATTAATAAATCTTCTTGCGCCTTCAACACCCTGCTGGCTCCATGGTTTAGATGCCTCTAACGGTCCCATAAACATTTCATAGAGACGTAACGTATCAGCACCGTAATCACGCACAATATCACTTGGGTTTACGACAAACTCTGGGAAACGCTTACCCATCTTAATACCATTTGAACCCAGAATCATACCCTGGTGTACAAGTTTCTGGAATGGCTCTTTTACCGGAGAAACTCCCTTTTCGTATAAATACTGATTCCAGATTCTTGAATACATCAGATGACCAACTGCATGCTCCGGACCGCCAATATATAAATCAACCGGCAGCCAATGCTTTAACAACTCCGGATCTGCCAACTGCTTATCATTATCCGGATCAATATATCTCATATAATACCAGCTTGAACCGGCACTACCCGGCATCGTAGATGTCTCACGAACACCCTTTACGCCGTCCTTTTCATACTGCTTCCACTCTGTTGCATTCTCAAGTGGTGCTTTTCCATTCTTGCCCTTGTAATCTTCTAATTCCGGCAATACCAAAGGAAGTTCTTCATCTGCAAGTACATGGATTGTACCATCTTCTTCATACCATACCGGTACAGGTTCGCCCCAGTATCTCTGTCTTGCAAAGATCCATTCTCTGAAATGATAATTAACCTTCTTACGACCAACGCCCATCTTGACCACTTTATCAGTAATTGCCTTCTTAGCTTCTTCCACAGTAAGACCTGTAAATTCTTCTGAATTGATGAGCTTGCAGCCCTTTCCAAGATAATCACCCTTTTCAAATGCATGCTCACTGACATCTGCGCCTTCAATAACCTGAATCATAGGAATATTGTGTGCAATCGCATATTCAAAGTCACGCTGATCGTGTGTCGGAACTGCCATAACTGCACCTGTTCCGTAACTTGCAAGGACAAAATCACCGATAAACAATGGAACTTCTTTGCCATTTACCGGATTAATTGCATAAACACCCTTCAACTGACATCCTGACTTTGTCTTGTTGAGTTCTGTACGGTCCATATCATTCTTCTTTAATGTTTCGTTGATATAAGCCTGTACCTCTTCCTTATTTTCAACTCTTGACATCAATTCTTTTACTGTATCTCCGTCTGGAGCAAGCACCATGAATGTAATACCATAAATTGTTTCGATACATGTTGTGTAAATAGAGAATTCTCCACCGCCAACAATCTGAAAATCAACTTCTACACCTTCTGACTTGCCAATCCAGTGTCTCTGCATTTCCTTTGTTGATTCCGGCCAGTCTATCGTATCTAATCCCTCTAACAGACGCTCTGCAAATGCCGGCTGATCAATAACCCACTGCTTCATATTCTTACGAACAACCGGAAATCCGCCACGTTCTGACTTGCCATCAATAACTTCATCATTCGAAAGAACCGTTCCCAATTCTTCACACCAGTTTACAGGCATATCAATGTATTTTGCATATCCATCTTCATA
>AUXO014175025.1_pt1 | contig 30961 bp, 55 predicted proteins | sample 768731 | NCBI WGS metagenome assembly AUXO01 (sample SAMN02715735, study PRJNA202380) | gut metagenome | biome: sheep rumen | host: Ovis aries | place: New Zealand: Palmerston North
GTCTTCTCTTTGAAAGTCAAATGCTTTCTGAATATGTCAAAGTTGTCAATTTCCATATTCATATTATATCATGTTCTCACCACTTGTTAACTGCAAAAAATAAAGCCACAACTTTTTGTTGTGGCTTCTAGCTGAAAATACAGAAATAAACACAATTTAGTCCCACAAACAACGGCCCATATCTTTCAGCTAGTCAAAAACTGCAGCATTGCACTCATCTTCAAGCTTAGCAAGCGCTTTGTAGTCAATCATTTGCCATCCACCTGGAATGTATGGTATGCTGTACTTCTTCTTAAGCTCTACTTCAACTGGATTCTTCTCATCAATTATTCCATACTCTGAATAGTAGTTTAGCAGACGTATGTTCAAAAGAAGCTTCTCAAGATCTGCTACATAAAGCTTTGTTGCAAGTTCAAGCTCTTTCTCATCACCATTTGGATCTTCATCAAGACTCTTCTTAAGATCAAAATCTGGTTCATTTGCATGAAGCTGCTTTCTTGCTTCAACACAATATCTAGAAGGAACTCCAGTATGGTGCTCAATAAGCTTTGGAAGATTGTATTCAAGAACTTCCATCATTGATGAGAATATCTCCCATTGCTCGACACGATTATGCTTAGTCTTAAGCCAATAAAGAATGTCTTTGACTTTGTACCAGAAGTCACTTACTCTGCTTGAGACATTGACATACCACCAAGTAGAAAACTTCTGCCAAAACGACCTTTTAGACTTGTACTCATCAAGACCACCAAGAATGTCATCATAGTACTTTCCATCACTGCCAATAGTAGTGTTAGCATGCATCCAGAAATACTCATTGCTCTCTTCTACTGCATAAGACTTTTTGAAGTCTAGAAGATAATTGTATGCTTCTTCATCATTTGCAGCAATGAAGTACTTGACAGTCTAAGGCTTATAGCTAAGTTCATTAGCTTTATAAGCAGCATAGTCAACATGAACTATGCGATAGTTCTCCTTAGGCTTGTTCTTTATAGCAGCCTTCACTTCTTTGATGCTTTGTGCAATCTCGTTGTCTAGATCTTCTTTTTTCATATGTCAGCGTCTAATGATTTGGCCATTTGACTTGTACAAAATTGTCTTTCCATTCTTCATTGTCAATGCTACAGTAGCGTCTTTTCCTTTTCCTTGAACTTGTGCATTGACAATCTCTGCATTAGCTCTAAACTAACGAATTATCTTCTTCTCATCAGTATAAAGCTATGCTGTCTTTCCCTTGAAGTTGACGTACATGTTTAATCTCCATTTAATATAATACTTACACTTCTACAAGCTTGCTATACCAAGTCTTAGATTGGCAATTTTCTGGTGGTGAATAGCACCATCCATAATGGTCTCTGTAGCCAATTGGATTTCTTACTACATGTATTCCATGAAGCATGCCATCATAGTTCATATGTGTATGCCCGCACGCCCACAACATTATATTATTATGCTCATTCACGTCATTCAAAGATCCATCAAGCACAGCATAAGCACCAGACACATCAGTTCCATCCCATCCATTATGCTTAGTGTCATTCTCTATAAGCTCTTTGAATGGCTGATGGTGCGTAAAGACTACAATCTTCTTTCCAGCATTTGCAGCAATCTTGCTTCTAAGCCAAGTTGACTGTATCTCATATTGCTTAATGCAGTCAGCTATCTTGAAATGAGGAATATATCTGTAGTCATTCATATGCTTGCAGCAAGACCATTGCATCCAATTGTCTCCAAGTGGAGTCCAAAGAGTGCAGCCAAGAAAAGCATACTCTCCAATGTTAAGTTCACAGTAGTCATTGTCGAGGCAAATAGCTTCTGGACGCTCTTCATCTTTAGACATAGACTTCACAAACCAATGGTCATGATTTCCAGCTATTGCTAGAACATGCTTGAAGTTTCCTTTTGTCTGCTCTTTGATGTCAGCAAGAATCTTGTCATAAGTGTTGACATATCCAAGATCTCCTGCAATAAGAAGAACATCAGCTGGCTCAAGCTTCTTAGGATCAAAGTCAAACATCTGCTTGAAGAGAAAAGTCTTTATGTCATCAATGTCTATTCCTTCATAGCTCCACTTCAACTTGTTGTCTCTGAAGAAGAACTCAACTACAGTTATTACTCTAGACCAGATGAAGACATTTTCAGTGTTCAAGCCAATGCATGCAAGCTGTATCTCTCTGTTCATTGCAGCTACCCAATCTGCAAGCTGCTCAACATTGGTGATGTATGGCAAGTCAAACATGTTGTTCATGAGATCATTTTTGAAAGGAAGCTCTCTGAACTTAGCCATGTTTTCTGCAAAAAAGCCATTCAGCGCCTTCGCTGCTTCACATATGTCTGTCACAGAGAAGTTGTATGGTGCATTGTATATGACTTTGTTGTTTTCAAAATCATAGTCTGCATGAATATCTGATATGACGTTTACTACCATGCTTAAATTATAACAAGTTTCTTAGAAATGTAAACTTAGCAATCTTAGACTTTACTTGAGCCATGTTTGCCATTTTCCAGGATAATACTTCCACTCCTAGACAGTGTCATAGTAGACTTCTACTTGAAACTTAGATCCAGCCGCTATCTCTATAGAGAAATTCTCATCATCATAGCCAAATAGCTTCAAGCAGTTTGACACATAAATGCATATCATAGTCTAATATGCTTCTCTTAGTTGCTCATCTTGCTCTTTTGTAGCTTTGTTTCCAAAATGTGTAGTAAGAACTAGTCTGCACAATTGCTTCCAGCCATCTTCATACATGAAAGTGTCTTTATGCTTGTTTTCTTTGAACTCAACATAAGTCTTGTCTATGTATATTTTGTTTGCAAGTTCATTAGCAATCTAGAACATCTTCTTCTTGTCTTTCTTTGAATAGACATCTGGATTGACATCAACTTCTACACAAGCAAAACTGAAGACAAACATGAGACTGTCTTCATCTAAGTTTTCAAGAAGCTTTTTGAACTCTGAAGATTTTTTCTGTCTTTTTCGCATTTTAACTATTTATTATATTATACGTTTCTTATGTCCAACATCATTTCTAGAGTAAATAAGATAGCACAGCAAGAATAAGGACACAATAAGATGTCAACATATACAGATTTGCACAACAGAGTACAAGAAAGCATCAATGTAGACTACAACAGTCGCGTAACTCCTCAAGTAGTAAAGCTCCACAATAATGAGAACGAGTATTGGGGAACTTTTAAAGGAACAATGCAAGTGGACAACATTGACATCAATGGTGGAACACTTTCAGGAGTAAAGCTTAGAAATGTAGAGATTTCTGGAGCTACTTTCAAGGATGTAGATGGCTTGAACCTTGACCTTGATGATTATGTCAAAGAAGCAGACTTCCTTACCTGCAAGCAAGAACTAACAGCAGCAACCGCTGCAGCAGGTGAAGCAAAACTTTGTGCAGCAACAGTCAATACAAACCTTACTTCTAATGTAGATAGACTTGATAGACGTGTAGATGGAATTGTTAATGAAGCTGAAAGAGCAGTTACAAACAAACTTACTGCATTTGATGAAATATATGAAAACAAATTTTCTGCTCTTTCTAATAGCGAAACAGGTCTTATCTACAGCATAAAACGACAAGTAGAAACAGATCTTGGTGGATTTGAGAGAGATCTTAGCTACAAAGATGATTTGACTGCTAGAGAACAAGCAGACAGAATTTTGTCTGACAATCTTACTGGACTTGCTTAGACTATAAGCAATGATTTGACTGACATCATAAGTGGAACAAGTGCATTCATAAGTGATGAGCTTACTACAAATGTAGACTAGTTGACAACTACTATATATGATGTTAGTTCTTATATTTCTGGAGAAATAGACGCAGTAAGTAGTGATCTTATTGCTGAAACTACTAATAGAATTGAGCAAAATAATGCTCTTCGTGATAAAATCAACTCTGTATATAACGATGATGAAAACACTGGAACAGTATATGATGTAAGTGCAGAGCTTCATAATTAGATTTTGACTGAAGGAACTACAAGAGATCGCGATGACTAGATAATAAGTGGACAACTTACAAACCTTTGGTCTTTGCATGATGCTGAAGTTAGAAATCGTACTTTTGAAGATAAATAGCTTAGTAATGCTATTTCAACACTTTGTGCTGATTGCCAAGCAGCTGATGCTGAAATAATAGAAAACTTAAACGAGACATCAACTGCACTAGACAACAAGATTGACAAGACAAGCGCCGATGTTCTTGCTGAGCTTGAGTATAAACGCCATTACATACTAAACAATGGAAGACAAGGACATGCTGCAGCTGACATATATCCACTTGTAGCTCAAGACATGGCAGTCAACATATTTGACATGGAAGTTCCAGATGCTAAAGTTGTCTATCTTACTAATGATGACAGATGTGTTGACATTGCTAGAGTGAATGTTGTTGACAATACTGTTAAAGTCAAGACGTATGCAGAACTTAGCACTAAGCATGAAGGAATTTCAAAAGCACTGCTTGGAAACCATCTGTATGAATTCACTAGAGCTTCTACACAGCAAGCTGCAATAAATGGATATACACTTGAATATACTCCATCTGATCCTACTAAACTACTTTCACCTGGAAAGCAGTTCTACTTGCATGCAACTTAGCTTTGCTACTACAATCTGATTCTTAGTGGAACATAGACTATAGTTGGAAAAGCATATTCTTTGTCTTGCAATGACCAAAACACTGTAATGAGTGGACAGTATGACATTGAAGCACCATCAACAACAGACATTGGATTGTTCAATGACTTCAAAGGTGTTTGGTATGACAATGTTGCAAGTGCTTCAACATCAGTTGGAGCTCAAAGAATAACATATCAGAATGACAATACATTCAAGCTTGAGCTTGGTGTACATAGTGTTCCATTCTTTGATGTAGTAGACAGAAACAAGAACAAGCGTATTTGCAGAGTCTACTAGACGGCTGGAAATGAAGATGGAATACAGTTCAATGAAGAGAATCAAATAACTTCTATAAGAATAAATGACATTGAAGATGACAGCACACGTTATGCATATTTGAACACTGACAACAACTTCAGCACAATAATATCAACATACCAAAAGCCTACAAATCTTCGTACATACAACAGATATATTGAAGCAGAAATTGATTCTGACAGCAATTAGATCATATTCAAGCAGTATGATGCAGCCAGATTGAACAAATATCCATTTGTGTTCACATCATTTGATGGATCTGATACGCAAATGACTGGCTATGTTGTGCCATATCTGTACAACAAGACTATAGATGAAGCATTAGACTATGGACAAACTTTTTCAAAGGCTGATGTTGATCTGACAGATGTAGTAACAGTAGACAGACTTAAGAAGACATACACTTTAAACAAAGTAGGAAAAAATACTTGGTTTGCGCATGATGATGTAGATGGTGCTTCAATTGATGTTGTATATTCTGACTACAGCATTTTAAGTGTGCACTATACTCTCAATAATCCTGAAATAATCAATGATGTACAACAGCAAAATGACTTTACGCATGTTCTAGTTGTTTCAAGAGAAGCAGCACCAAATGACTACTCTGCAGATCCAGATGCAATAATTGAGTCACTTACATTAAGCGCTGTCGTTGATCTTGACAATACGTTCGTAAATGAGAACTACTAGCTTGGTGATTCTGATGTACGTGACTATGTAGACAAGACTTACTACATGTCATTTGACATTGGCGACATGCAACAGACAACGCTAGTTCCTTATGACTTAGATGTTGTGCTAGATGGAATGAATGAAATAGTAGTTCAGCTTCCATCTAAGCTTGACTACGATCCAAACTACCAAGTGTCTAGAGAGTTCTTGCTAGTGTTGAGATTCAAGAGTGAAACATTTGATGAAGTAGAAGTAAAGCTTGTAAAAGAAGATGGCAATCCTGCTACATACTACAACAACAAGCTGCAAAAGATAACGCTTCCTACAAATCAGTGGACTACACTTCAAGTGAATGAAGTGCAGAATGGAAAATATCTTATCACAGACTTGAACTAGAATGAAGATCGCTTGAGATTCAGAGAGCTTGCTGACATATCAGCTGATCATGAAAGTCGCATTGGTTCACTAGAAGAGGTGACTGCTAGACATGGTGCAGCTATAGATGCTCTTTCAGATGCAATGCACTTCAAAGGAGATGTTGTTCTAAAGACTAACTACAATGATCCAGATGCAGTTGAAGAAGATGAGCATACACACCTGTCAATGCTTGTTGGAACATGCGACAGAATAGATCCTGAACAAACACTTGAGCGTGGCTACACATTCAGATGTGTGCTTGAAGATGGTGCTGATCCACTTAAGACATACGAGTTCAAAGAGACAAGCAATGAAGATGCTGAAGTTCTTAAGCTCAACAACAATGACTACATAATGCTCACTGAAGATGGAAAGCTGTCAGATGTGAATGTCAGCAATGTAGTTGTTGTGAAAGACTACAGCAGCCATATAACAAATCTAAGCACAGCATCTGATGACAAGTACTTCATAAATGTGGCAGACAATACTGCTACTGGAACAAACACATTTGAAGGAAGCACTCTTGCATCTGCACTTACTGCAGCAGAATTGTCAGCAGCAAACGTTGTTGCCAATGCATAGAAGATTGAGACTGCTATTTCTGTTGGAGAAAACATTGTAGCAGATACAACTGGACTTACAGCTGACAATTTGTCAGCAGAAAACTTGTCTGCAGACAGCTTCATTGCAAGCAACTTGACTGCAAGTGGAATTACTGCTGGAAGTGCATACTTAAGTGATGAGCTTTCAGTTGAGTCATTGTCAGCAACAAGCGCTAATGTAAATGTCCAACTAGTTGAAAGCGCTATTTCAATATCTAACAACATTGTAGCTGATACAACTGGACTTACTGCTGACAATTTGTCAGCTGAAAACTTGACTGTTGACAATTTAACTGCAAGAATCATTGATGCAAGTGAAAAAGTTGTTGTTGCTGAAAATCTTTCTGTTGATGAAAATGGTCTTTCAGCTAAAAACTTTGTTGCTACAGCAGATGGAATAAGTGCAAGTGGATTGTCAGCATCAAACTTGAAAGTTGAGAATGTTGCAGCTGACAGCACTGGTTTGTCTGCAAATGCTATATCAACAACAACATTGTCTGCATCTGACAGCATAATTATAGATGGAAAATTGACTGCAACAGATGGTGGACTCACTGCAAACGGAAAGTTGTCAACAAACAATGATCTAGATGTAGCTGGAAACTTGTCAGTTGGAAGCTCAATGCTGTCAGCAAAAGGAATATCTGCAGATGAAAATGGACTAAGCACTGGAACGCTAGAAGCAAATGAGCTGTCAGTAGATGCATGGTCTAAAGTAAGTGCAGTAGTTGACAACCAGACAACAACATTGAATGATGAGCTTACTGCAATAAAGAGCAATGTAAGCACTATAAGTGGAGTTGTTGATGGTGCATTGTCTGGAAATGTAGAACTTCCAGCACATCGACATACAAATCCTGACAGCACTGTAGTAAGTTTGACTGCAACCGTGTCAAAACTTATCATCATAGATGAAGCAACTTATGACAGATATGCATTGACAATACGCAATGGCGCATTGAACATTGACAAGATCGACCATTATAATGGAAATTGATTTGACAAAGAAAGAAGCTAGAAAGAAGTTTTAAGAATATGAACTACACACACGATCCAAATCAAGTTGTCTTCTTGAAAGACACTGACATTGTAAAAGATACAACTGGAAAGAATGAAGCTGGCAATTTAGTTGAAGAAAATGGAATTGCTAGCTACACTCTAGTTTCTGGAATGAATGAATAGCTTACTGCATTGAAAGACAAATTTGATGAAGAACAAAGCTTTAATCTTTCTGCGGTTCGCTATCTAGGTGAAGTTACGCTTAGAAATGACTTTGTGTATCAGAATGTCACAATAAATCCAGACAAAAAACTATATGGATTGTTGTTTGGAAGTGACAAAGTTGAAGCGCCTAGCAGCTATCTTTGCGCTGGATTCTTGTTTAAAGCCGTTGCAGATGATCCAGCTAGAACTTCATATGACTATACGCATGAAAATGATCAAGACAGCACAGTGCTTCATCCAAATGACTACATATTCTTGAAGCATGATGTAGCTGCAGTTTCAGACATAACATTTGCAGATGTAAACATCATTCGTGACTATGACTTGTCTATAGCAAATTTGCAAAGAGATGTAAATGCACTTACTACTACTGTAGACGCAGAAGGAACTGGTCTTGTTGCTAGAGTTAATTCTATTTCAGCTGATGTGATAACTGATTCTAGCAGCTTAAGCAACAAATTTTCTGCTTTTAAGACTGGAATTAATGGAAAAGTAGATGGTCTAAGCACTAAGCTGCTTGACGAAACAACTGGTTTCATTCCAAATCTTTGCGCTACAGTAACTTCAACAATATCTGATGCTATAACTGGAATTTCTAATACTATAAGTGCTGAAAATGTTGGTCTTAGCGCACAAGTGACTTCTATTTCAAGCAGTGTAATAACAGCTGAAAACAGCTTGAGCAACAAAGTCAATGATCTGTCTGTTAAGCTTCTAAATGAAGATCCTGGAACAGAAGAAGATCCTAAAACAATTGGACTAATTCCAGATCTTCGCTCAGATGTTGAACTTTCTGCAAAAGATCTTTCAGATGCTATAACAGCTATTCGTTCTGATGTAAAAGGTGGAGTCAATTACAAAGGTCACTTGAAGCTTAACATGTTCAATGAGCCATATGATCTTTCAACATATGTAGCATTGCTGCATGGTGGTAGCTATGCTGGTGAAGATATAACAATAACAGATGAAGTAAAGAACAAAGAACTTAACAATGGTTGGATGTACTACATAAGCTTGACTGGAAATGAAGTAAATCCTCCACCATCAAGCTATACTACACATGATAAAATAACATTTGTTCCAGGAAACTACATAATAGTTCATGCACATAATACTAGTGGTGATGCTGATACTTCTTTGTCAAGCGTTAAAGTGTGTGACATCAAGCGAGAGAACATTGACATCATACAAGTCACAGACTCTGATCTTGTAAGATTCCAAAATCTCAATGATGTTTCAGATGCTCTTTGCACTAGCACAACAGCGCTTGTAAGTTCAATAAGCAACACTCTTTCTGATGCTTTGACAACTCATATTGGTGATTACAACCAACTTTGCACTACATTGTCTACAAGCATCAGCACATTATCAACTGATGTCCATACTACTGTAAGCAATGCAATTGACAACAAAGTGCAGTTGTCAGTTGCACCAGAAAATGGTGTTGGCAATCCAACTACAACTAACATTGACACGCTAGTGATAAACAGAATGAGCATCTAGCAGTATGAAAGCTTAGTTGAAGCTGGACAAACACATGATGACTAGATATATGTCATAAATGATGACAACTAGAGCTTGTTTGGACATGACATTTCAAACATAAATGATGTACAAGCTGCATCTGGACACATTGACACATTGTCAGTAGGAAGCTTGACTGCTGCTGGTTCAATTCAAGCAGCTGAGCTTAACATAGAAGGTGCTGGAAATGTCAATGTAGCAAAGGTAAATGCTACCGAATAGATAAGTGTTGCAGGTGATGCATTTGTAGCAAACAGCAATGGAAATGTTGTAGCTGACAAGCTGTCAGCAGTTGAGCTTTCAACACCAGCACTTTCAGCTAGCAGCATTACTGCTGTAGTTGCAGATTTTACTACAGTCAATTCTAGCACAGTAAAGTCAACGAATGTTTCTGCAACACAAGCAAATGCTGACAGCTTGGCAGTTAAGAACACATGTGTTGTTGCAGACAAGCTTACTGCTGACAACAATGGTCTTTCAATAGATGGAAACTTGTCAGTCAATGCAGATGTTCGTGCTGGAAACATTTCAGCTGCAACAATATCTGCAACTGACTAGATAATTGTAGATGGAAAGCTTACTGCTACAAATGGTGGACTCACTGCAAATGGAAAGTTGTCAACAAACAATGATCTAGATGTAGCTGGAAATTTGTCAGTTGGAAACACTTCACTTTCAGCAAAAGGACTTTCTGCTGACAATAGCGGAATAAATACTCCAAACCTGACTGCGACAACAATTTCTACATAGACATTGACTGTAGCTAACAGCATACAATTGTTCAATGACCAGTATGGAATAAATAAAGACGCTACTGATAATGCATTGAACATTAAGACACCTGGTGCTCAAAATCCATAGCTTAAAATCAATGGCAAATATCTTACAAGCTACTATGCTGAATATCTAAGTGCTGAGTACTTGAGTGATGGCTACATTGAAAGTATTGAAACTTCAATGAGCAATGATATAAGTGGAATAAAAATTACATGGAATGACTAGATAAAAGAAGGAAGTTCTGCAAAAGTTCATTTCATTCCACTTTCTTCACTTGGTGGAATATATGATGAAGCAGGAACTATCATAAGAGTAAACAAGACTTAGGCTAATTCATTCAAGATAAGTGCTGATCCAGCAGCTATAAGCGATGCTATAGATGAAGCACTATATGATGACTTTGGAATACAGAGCATAAAAGATGAGCTTAGCAATAAAATATTGCTCCAAAATGGAACAGCACCTGCACAAAAAGTTGATTCAATGACAATCCATAAGATGACACTTACCCAATATAAAGGAATGAGTCCAGACTAGAGGGTATCTTCTGACATATATGTGATTGAAGATGACAACATAGATGCATTTGATGGAAAGATCATAAATCTTGCAGATCCAGATGATCCAACTGATGCTGCAAACAAGAAATATGTTGATAGTAAAATATCAACTTTGAATGCTGCAGCTGAAACTTCTGCAAGCAATGCTCTTACTTCTGCTAAGAACTACACTGATCAAGTAAGCAATAGCTTGAACACAACTTTAACTGCTGCTATAGAAACAGCTAAATCTAACGCAATAGATGCTGCTAAAGACTACACTGATCAAGCAAATGGAGTATTGAACACTTCAATTGAGGAAAAGATACAATATAAAGCTGACCCTACTAGTTAGCCAGAAAACATATCAAACTTGACTATCCAAAAGATAACAGCAGCTAGTTATAGCGCATTAACTGATGCAGAAAAGAATCGCAAAGATGTAATATACAGCATAACTGGTACTGACTACAACATGTTTGGAAACAAGATAGTAGCACTTGCAGGTCCAGAAAATCCAACCGACGCTGCAAACAAAGCATATGTTGACACTTCTGTTGATGCAGCAAAAGTCGCATTAAGTGGAAATTTGAGTTTTGCTGATGATTCAGACAATAGTAAAATGTTGCTTAAGCTCGGTGAGTAGCAAATTGCATATTTTGACTATGGTCCATTCATAAAAGATGGAATGCTTGAAAATGTAGAAGTATCAGCTAATAGCTCTAATGTATCAGTACTTGTGTTTACATTTAATGCTGATAATCAGACACGTATAATAACTGTTCCACTTACATCTCTTGCTGAGGTATATTCACCAGGAACATACACAATAATAACTAAACAAGGTGAGACAAGCCATAATACAAGCATAATTGATGTCAATATTGCAGCTGTTCAAAATGCAATAGATAATTCAATACGTAGCAATATTGTTGAAGATAATTTAACTGTTTTGAATAAGCATAATAGTACTATTGGTACTTGGAATGCTCCTGCGGCTGGTTCTCCATTAGCTTAGTTGAGTGGTGCAATTAGTTCTGCAATAAAAACTGATATGACATCAGCAGACAACAGAATTAGCAATGCACTTAGTAATGCAGTATCTTCAAATTATGTTTTTGCAAGTGAATTTGCTGGACTTACATCAAATGCAAATACTGGAACTGGAGTATTTGGAAGATATGCATTAGCTAATGAATGTGTGTCAAAATCTGCATTATCTTCTGGCAATGACAGCTACATATCAACATTGATGAATGACTATTATGCTAAATCTAAAGCTGATATAACATTTGCTCCAATTGGTATTTCTAGCACTATTTCTAGTACATATGTTTCTGCGGCTGCATTAGCGCAAGATGCAAAAGATGGAGATGGTGTATTTATTGAATATGCTAAGAAAGTATGGCTTACTGGTGATGGTGGAAGCAATTAGGGAATACTTGCAGATTACGCTACAACGGCAAACTATGTTTCAAACAATGCATTAAGTGATCCTACAAATGGAATATTGAGAAACTACTACACGAAAGATGAGCTTGAAGGAAATGGTGGAAATTCACCTGCACTTCGCGGAACATACTAGTTGCTTAGTAACATGACTAATTATGAAACTACAACTAATGTAAATTAGCTTATAACTAACATGAGAGCTGGTGTCAATTCAATTACTGCAATAACAAAAATTAGTGAGGATACTTCATTTAATGGCGATGGTGGTGGTGATATTGATATATTAAGAGCAAAAGTTGATGAACTTGTTAATGGAATGAATACAATAGTTAAAATGCTTTCTGCAATAAGCAAAGAACCACCAACTCCATAATAAAATCAATAAAAATAGATAATGACAGCAACGCATCTTAATAGATGCGTTGCTTATTTTTCTTTATGGATTGTGCTGTTTATAGCAAGCAATGGCAAAAATATCTTCTTTGCGCCGGACATCTTGCAGCAGTCAATGTAGATGCTTGTAAGACGCTCTGCTATGTAGCCAAACCAACGTGGATTGAATGAATGGCGAACACCATCATTGTCAAACTTTTCTTTGCAGTCTTTGTATGTAGCTTCAACAGCAGATGCCCAATCACAAAATATCTATGCTTTAGCTGTAAATATGTTGCAACTATGGATCAAAGTGCTTTTCATTGCTTCAGCAAAATGCTCTTTCAATGTAGTTGGAAGATTCTTGTAGAAGGAGTCAAACACTAAATCTAATTGCTGTCTTGACATGTTGATGTTGATTCGCTTTCCATAGTTCTCTAGCTCATCCGCAACATTATGGATCTTGTCTTCATCTTCTTTTTTGTAGCTTTTTATTCTAGCAAAGCATATCATGTCTGCTTCATACTTCTTAAGCAATGCAATTTGCTGCATTGGAGTGCAGCACATCTAAGGCTTGAACTCATCTTCAGTCAAGTCATAAAGACTTTTATCTCCACCAAGCGCTATAGTGAAAAATCTTCTGTAATGGCAGAGACCTAAATAGTCTGGACTGCCAAATTCTTTCTAGCGATTCTTTATGTCAATAGCTTGAGCTATCTCTCCTAGCTGCTTATGCCATAGAACTGGCACAGTAGTGATCTTCAAGCTAGAGTCTGACTAGCAATTTCCAAGTCTGATGTAAGGAAGATTCCAATCTACATTAGATCTATGGTCTGCTGCGAAAACTTTTATGTCATTGTACATGTCAAATCTCAAAAATGTCTGTAGCCAATGAACTAGAATCACACAGCTTCAAGAATTCTTTCTCATCAATTACCTTAGTTCCAAGCTCTTTTGCTTTGCGATTCTTGCTAGAACCACTGTTTGGAGTGTTAGTCACAAGATATGTAAGACCTTTCTTGACACCACCGAGAACCTCAAATCCAGCCGCTTCTGCCTTCTTGCTAGCGTCAGATCTAGACATTGTGTCAAGCTTTCCTGTAAAGCACACAGACATGCCATTCTTGTTGCTTGATGTGACAGTGGACATATCCCCATTGCTTTCTAGATAATTGTATCTACTGTCATTGATAAACATATCTACTGTCTCAAGGTTTTCTAAGATGCTGTCCTTGAACTTCTGGAGTGTTGCTTCTCCAACACCGCTTGGAAGACCAACATAAGGCTTTCCAACTTTGATGTTGTCATATCCATAGAAGTCTACGATCTTGTTTATCAAAGTCTCTCCAAGACCATCGAAGTTCAATGCTGCTAGCAATGTCTGCTTGCTGCGAGTGAACACTTTAGAAAGAAGCTCATCTTCAAGCTTCTTCTCTGACTTCTTCTTTGGATTAGCTTTGAACTTGAGAAGATCTCTGACATCCTCAATTCCAAACTTCTGGAAAGTAGCTTCAGATGCCGACTTGACTCCAAGCTTCTTGATAAAGCTTACTGCTTGATGCAGCTTCTTGTCAGAGCAATTTGGATTAGTGCACTGCCAATTGACTCCATCAAGAACAAGTTTTGTTCCACAGATTGGACATTCAGTTGGTGGAGTGATGTCTACTGCATTCTTAGGTGTGCTCAGCACTTTCACAATCTTTGGAATGACATCACCACTACGGACAATCTGGACTTTGCTTCCATACTTTATTCCAAGACTTTCAATTATGTCCATGTTGTGAAGTGTGCATCTAGAGATTGTCGCACCACCAAGCTGCACCGGCTCAAGCACAGCTACTGGAACAAACAATCCACCTTTAGAAGGACCATCAAAAGACACATCAATTATGGTAGTCTCAGCTGTGAGCTGGTTTATCTTGAAAGCTTTGCAAGCATTTGGACGATACTTGTCTTCATTGACATAGTCCGCATCACAAATCACAAGACCATCTGTGTCATATTCAAATCCACGTGCAGCGTAGTCAAAAAGCTTGTCGACTATATGCGTGTCTTTTTCTGGTTCTTCTATTGTGATGCTCCAAGCAGTCTTGAACTTCCACATGTCAAGTTGCTTGAACTGAAGGCTTTTTGTGAACATCTTTCCAAGAATTGTGTAAGCGACAAACGTCACATTGCTGACGTCTTCTTTCTTCCAGTCTTTGCGATTGATTATTCCAGCTACTGCATTTCTAGCATTAGCGAAGCCAGTCATCTTAGCGAAATCTTGCTTGCATATCACAAGCTCACCACGAATGTCAGCATTGCCTGTAGCGAATAGTGTCTTAGGAACACATTTCACAAATCTGATCTTGTCAGTTATGTCAACACCAAACTCTCCATCTCCACGTGTTGAAGCAGACACAAGACAGCCATTCTCATAATGCAGACGACAAGAAATTCCATCAATCTTAGCAGACACATTCAAGCGCTTGCAATGCTCTTTTATGAACTTCTTGACAAGAGCTGGCTCTTCAAACTTCAACTTGTCAAGAGAGCCCATGATGAATGGATGCTTGACTTTGCCTTTGTCTTCATGCAAAGAGTTGCGAAACTCCATCCATTCATCTTCAGACACTAGCTTTTGGTACTCATCGCACAAGTCATCAAATGCTTGATCAGACATGATTGGTGTGCCTGAGCGATATGCTGCATTAGCGGCTAAGATCTTTTCTTTAAGTTTGCTTACTTTCATAAGATTATTATATCAAATAATCTAAAAATGTTAACCAACTTTATGTCTGTTGGACTGTTGTTCCATCTTTCAAGTCCTCAAAGCAAGAAGGTGCAATCTTATAAAGCTCTGCAAGAATGAGATTTGCTGCTTTGCGAATCTCCCATTGCGCTCTTGGAGAGAGACGAAGCTTCAAGAAGTTGCGATACTCTCTGAAGTTTCCTGACACCACAATCTCAGTAGCGCAAGCATTTGGCAGCACAAAGCGAGCATCTTCTGGCTTAAGACCAAGCTTAAGCAAGTCTCTATATGCAGTCCAAGCATTGTTCATAGCCATCTCAAATATAAGATTAGCTTGCTTCATCTAAGCATTTGCAGTATTGTCATCAACAAGAACATCTGGCGTCACATAGCTAGCTTCATTCTCTTTGACATAACGCTATGAGCGCTAAGAGAAGCTGAAAAGACGGTGTCTTACTAGCTCATGTGTCAAGACTCTACTTACATCTGAAAGCCGAAATGTAGCTGTAGCATGCTCAACACAGCTTTCATGACCAGCTTTTACTATAGCTTTTATCATAAGCCTTGATGCTTTAAGATCTTTTTCTGGTGAGTCATAGCATGTTCTAGCTGCATTCGCTATGACAAGCTCTGGATATGGTGTATGTGCAATAAGTTCTACTTTCATATGAAAATTGTACGAGACTAGAAAGACAAAGGCCACCAATAAGGTGGCCTACGAAAGAAAGATGTCATTTGTCTTTATCAAGCGAGCTGCTTCTGCTCCATCTCTGCTCCAGCAATTGCAATAGGAATGCGCTGTGGTTCAGCTTGCTCCTCTGCTTTCACTGGAAGCTCAATGCGAAGAATGCCATCAACTGCTTGCGCAGTGATCTTGCTTATATCGCACTTAGATGACAGCTTAAGCTCAAACTGCTTTGTCTAGCTGGAGATTCCATGATAGATCATTGAGTCGGCGTCCTTCTCTTTGAACTTCTCATTTCCGATCTTGATGACCAATACTCCATTTTCAACGTCAACAGTGACATCTTTCGCTGCGAAAGGCGTATAAACTACCTCAAGAACCTGCTTCTCAATTGCACCTTTGTCATTCTTGACAGTGTACAAGTTGTGTGGTGTCTTGATTATGCCTTTCAGCCCATTGTCAACCAGTTTTCCCTACTCGAACGGATAGCGCATCCAAGCGTCCATCTGTGCGAATATGTCATCGAATATGTCTCTAATCATTTTTCATTTCCTTTCTGTAGTCATTTTTGATCTACATCTTTCTCTCTTGTGTAGTTGGGAACTCCTCAACTACAAAATATTATTTACTCTTCACTTACAAGTCATCAGCAAGCAATGCTTCAACATCTACGTCATTTGGATTGACGCTATCTGTCTTTGGCTTGTCAGCTGGAGCTGGAGGTGGAACATCAAGTCCTTCCTCATCTGGATCTTTTGCAAGAACCTCATCAACATCATCATCGAGAATGTCATCTACCTTAGCGGCAGTGTTCTCAACTGTCTCTACAGCTTCTGGAGCAGCTGGAGCCTTGTCATAGACTTCAACTTCGTCATCATCAGGAATGTCATTGTTTGAGATCTTGATGTACTTGTTGTAGAAGTCCATTATCTCTTCCTTAGTTGACTGCACATAATACGTCTCATCAAATGGAAAAGCATCTACAGCTTCCTTAGTTATAGCTGGAAGATCATAAGGATCTTTTGAGAATGTGATTCGGTCAATGACCTTGTTTTTGTACACATATTCATTTGGCTGTCCTTCATTCCTGACCTCAGGAACCTCTGACATGTGGATGCAGCAGTCAACTGCAGCTTTGCCATTGAACACGCACTTAGTCATTGATGCTTTCTTGATCTTGTCCTCAAACTCTTGGTAGAACTTCTTGTCGCTGAATATGAGAACCTTGAACTTTCCATTGTTTCCAGCATAGTTTGGATCATTCACAACATACACTGGAACAATAGCTTGATACTTGCGACCAAACTCACGGTTCTTCTGACGAGCTGTTGCATCTCTCCAGTTGCTCTCTTTCAGAGCAAGGAAGTTCTAGTTAGCGAACTTGCAGACAGGACAATCATAACGGTCACCATCCCAATCTGCCCACTTCGTAACTGGACACACAATCTCATCTTCAATGACAGAGAAGCCCTTCTCGTTCTTGCCCCAATGCTAGTGGACGAATCGCTCAATTATTGGATAGTCACGATTTGTCTTAGCAGACTTGAACGCTAAGAGCCTGAATCTATACCATGTCTTGTCCCCATTTGCATCTGTTGGACATGGCTTGATAGAGCACACCAATGATGGTGTCTTGTTTGTTCCTTTAGTCACTGACTTCTTAGGAAGTGTTGACATGAACATGCACATACTATTGTTTCCTTTCTACTTTTGTTATTATTACTGTTGTTATTGTTTGTTGACTTTCATCAACAAAGATATTGTACTTATGGATTGCATTTCGACACAATCAAAGTGTCTACAAAGTCAATTGGATTCAGCTTGCACTTCTTGACAAACAAAAAAGCTTCATTTATCTCAGTGTTGTACAAGTCAAAGCGCTCTGCTATGACAGAAAGCTCATCTCTTGAAATCTAGTCAAGCTTTGGAAGTATCTTTGGAAAGTTTGGAATAGAAGCTAAGAAGTGCTTTGACACTTTTCCAGCTACATAGTAGCTAGCAAGCTTCCTTTCTGATATTGCATTTCGTATCCATTCCTTTGATGATGGATATCCAAGATCAATGCACTAGTCTGCTATGAAATTTGCTGACTTCATGAAGTTCTTGAACACTTTCTTCTTCTATTCTGCAGCTTGAAGACTCTCAACATAGAAGTTGAATGTCTACGGAGAAAGATATGAAGTGTCAATGTCTTTAGCATGCTTTCCAAACTAGCAGATGAAGAACTTTGAGTACTTGAATGGATCAATACTGTATTTGCTAAATATAGCTGAAGCATTGTCAAATGTCACTTTATGCTCATTGTACAATGACTTAGCTTGTATCTAGCTTAATGGTATCTCTCTTGCTGAATATGGATTCTGAAGATGAAGCCAATATTTCACAGCTTTAGCTACACTAAGACCATCAACGCTTGCTTTTTTGCTTTCTGATATGTCTGTTTGTTGTAGTTGCATATGTCTTGTCTCTCATCTCAAGCTTTATCTTCTTCAAGAATGGCCCTTTGAACACATTTCCAAAATACTAGTACATAAGCTTGAACAAGTCAAACTCATCTATACTGTACCATTTGAAAAGCTCTTCGACAAACTCTTTGTCATTGACAAGCTAGACTATCTGTTTCTTCTGCTCTTGCTCATCTTTGTTTGGTGCTAATGCTGGATATTTAGTTTGTATCTTCTCAATTATGTTCTTGTCATCCATGCTCTCTATGAATCTGTCATTAGTCCAAAAGAATGATGTTTTTGATGATTCAAACTAAGCATATTTTTCTGGTGACATGTCAAAGTCTTCATCAGCAGTTGTCTTCTGCATCTAGTCAAGACTTTTTGCTCTTTGCTTTCTTGCCATTTTAAGCTCCTCATTGCAAGTTTGACAAGTCTGCACTTATGTCTGGAAGATTCTTAAGCATCTTGCTCAAGTCTGACTCTTCATCTGATGTTGGTGCAAAGTTGCTGTCAAAAGTTATGTCTGTAACTACAAGTGTGTCTGGATCCATCTTGAAGTTCGATATCTTTCCTACTCTTCCACCAAGCCGATTCTTCAAGATTCTCATGCACAATATACCATTCTCTCTGTCTTCTTCTTTCTAGTATATTGCAGAAAGAAAGTCTGCTGTATGGACAATTCCTCGGCTTTCACTTACATGTTGCATGTCAATTGACTCATTTGCCATGCCTTCGCTGTTGCTTTGGACCGCTGACAAGAATGGAACTTTGTACTTGTAGCTCAATGCTCTAAGCTCTTCTGAGACACTCAAGCCATCTTTGTACATTGAATCTGAACGATGGTTTGCAAGAACTAGATTCAAGTAGTCGACAATCACTACATCAAACTTCTTGCCATTGTTCTTGAGTCTTTCAAGATATGCGTCAATGTCATGTGACTTTATGCTTCTTGGTGGATATTCTTTTATTATGAGGTTTGAATTTGGATATTGCTAGTAGAAGCTTTTTATCTTGCTTACAGCCGCATCTTCATTTTCTTTAAGACGATTTATGTTCTTCTCAGATATGTGAGCGTCAAATCTTTGAGCATAGACGTCCTAGCTCATCTCAAGTGATATCACTACAACTGAAAGATTCTGCTTCAAGAAGTTCACAGCAAGATTTGACAAGAACACAGACTTTCCAAGACCAGCTTGAGCCATGAAAAGACCTAACATCTTTCCACCTTTCAAGAATCCACCATTAGTGTACTAGTCTAATGAATACCAACCAGTTGAGACTTTAGCTTCTGGATTCTTGATGTAGTCCCAGTGAGCTTCAAATGCTTTTGGATCGAAATAGTCAAGACCAAGATCTGTGTCATTGAATGTTATTCTTTGCACTTTGTCAAAGTTCTCAAGACATTTGTCAACTACTTTCTAGTAGTTGTCTTGGTTGTCTTCAAGCAGTTGAGAGTTGTCAAACAAAGCCATGTAGAATGCATTTCTTCGAATGAACTCTTTCAAGTTTGCTGACAAAATGTCATCACTGATGTTCAAGTCAAGATTCTAGACTTCAGCTAGAAGTGCTTGAACATCAGCTAGATCAAAATCTGGGGATGGATTCTTCTCTATAAACTTCTTCAAGCATGCTACAATAGTAGGAATGCTTGGTATTGAATTGTACTTTCCATAGAAGTTCACAACTAGCTTGAGAACAGTTCCAACATTTGGAACTTTGAACCAACGCTTGTCATAGACGTTAGTCAATATGTTCAGCCAGCTTTTGTCAGAGAGTGCTTTCTTCAGAAGAAGCTTCTCTACGACATCATTTGAGAAATCTAGTTCCATCTATCAATTCCAATCAGTGTAGCCATTATGTGTCTGTCTTGGATAAGGTACTCTCCTAGACATATTTGGCGTAGGATTTTGCTAGATTGGTTTCTAAGCATTAAGAACAGGATTGTTTTGCTTCATCATTGCTGTATCAAGCTCTGACTGTGCTTTAGCTAAGTCAAAAGTGAGTTCACTTATCTTCATCAGCAATGTGTCATTGTCATCTTTAGATTGCTTAAGCTGCTTTTCAAGAGCTGCATTCTGCTTTTTCAATTGGTCAATCTCTTGAAGATATTCTTCAGAATGGACTTGAAGCTCTTCTTTCTCTAAGACAAGCTTCTAGTTTGCTTCAATAGTAGCATCAAGCATGTCTAGTCTCTCAAGCTCATCTTTGCTGAACTCACGCTTCTCAAATGAAGGTGGTCTGACTTGATCCGCTTCTTCCTCAATTGGCTTCTCTGCAGAAATCTCTTCTGCAATCTTAGTCTCCTCTTCTTTCAATGCTTCAAATGGAGACTCTTTCTGCTTTCTTTTAGCCATTTGCTTTCTCCTTACTCTGGATCATCTTCTAAGCTGTCTTCAATCTCTGCAACTTCATCAGCTATTGAGTTTGAGTATGACATAGCTTCTATTGACTTCTTGTTGAAGTCATCAATGAATGTGTTCCAAATCTCATCTTTCTGCACAAGATCTTTGTAAGTTATTCTCTTGTCAGAATATGACTTGCAGACATATCCACCACGAACTTCTTCAAGAAATCCATACTTCACAGCATCTTCAATAAGACCATCATACTTTGCAATTCCAGTGTTGAAGTCAACATATACTGTAGCGGTGTAGCCAGGCTTTATGACTCTGTTCTTAGTTGTGAAGAAACGTATCCTGTTTCCTTTGAAGAAGCCAACATCATGGTCATCTGACTCTTTTCCAGTAAGCCAATCATTGTCATTTGCTTTGATTAGAAGCTTCTCGCATTGGAGAATGATGTGTGAGCCATACTCAATTGCTTTTCCACCAGCCATGTTATGGATCTTGCTGGCGAACATAGCGCCTGGATCTTGGTATTCATGGTTTATGACAATCAATGTGCAATTGCTCATCACTGCGCGCATCATGAGACCACGCATCATGTTGTTTTTCATCTTAGCACCAATGCCCATGTCCATTGATGTCTTGTCTTTGTTCACAGCATCATTAGCAAGCTTGTCTGAAGCTAATGCTCCAAGCGAGTCGAGAATGCAAATAGCTCTTACATCGTCATTTCCATCTGGATCATTTAGATACTCTTGATGCGCTTCAACAAGCATATCATAAGTCTAAATCATCTTCGTAGTGCAATGCTCCACTGACTTGACAGGAATATGCTGTACACGATCTAGATCTACACCATACTGCTTGAACACATTTATCAATGAACCACCTTCACTGTCGAAGATGTACACAACATCAATCTTTCCATCTTTCAGTGCTTTTGCTGCAGTGATAGCTGCAATCAGCGACTTTCCAGAGCCAGATGCTCCAAAGAATGTCACAACTCTTCCAGATGGAACTCCACCATTCTTAAGGTCTCCACCAAGAACACGATTCAACGCATAGCTTCCAGTGTCAAAGAACTCTGTCACATTAGCCATTGTAGACTTGTCTACAGATGTAGCTCCAGTAGTCTTCTTAATGCTTTTCAAGATATCAAGCTTCTTCATAAGTCTTCCTCTTCTGTTATAAATAACATACAAAGCTAGAGTTTGCTGTCAAGCTTGTACTCTCTAGTTTCTTAGCCTGAAGTACCTACGGCACACAAGATAATATGATGCCAGGCGTACGCGCTTGCGTTGACGCTTCAAGCTTTTGCTTCCAAGATCTATGCTCAAGTCAACATCTGCATTTATCCATGGACATACATCTTTTCTCAAGAAAGCATTCCAAAGCTTTCTGAACAATGTAAGAATAGCAGACTATTGCAAGTTAGTTGACGTAAGCTTCTTGCTCTAGTCAATCTTCTTCTGCTCTAAGTACTTGTCTTTCCATTTTCTGCCAACTAAGTTTGTATGCAGTTTGACAAGTCTAAGCATTATAGTTGCGTCATGTATGTTTTCAATCTCTATGCCATATATTCCAGCAATTGTCTTCAAATATATTGACAATGAGCTGTCAAGCATAGTCTCATCAACAAAGCATATCTCTGTGTATTTGTCAAACTAGTATGCTGAGAATATCTTGTTAAGTCTTCCAGCAATAGCTTTTGTCATTGAGCGTTTCATGAATATGAACTCATGCTCAATGTACTGCATCTTGTCTGTGACAATTCCAATAGTGAAAAGATTCTTCTGCATGAAGCGCTCTTTGCCACATACTACAATGCTTCTTATCTTTGTCTTTTCTTCGTTGCTCAACTTACATCAACACCTGACAAGTAATTTGATATATTGTACTTGTCATATTCAGATCTAATGTACTGTATGTTGCTTAGACCAGTGTATTTGTTTGTCTCATCAATAGTCCAAGATATTCTGTCAACATATGTAGACACATCTGACAAATGCTCTAATGCATCTACTCTGCTCATGTGCTCTGCAAATCCTGACTGTTGAGGAACAGCATAGAAGCCAAAGTTTATTTGCTAGGCTATTGGCACAAATCCATCATATATGTCATCATCTGTTGTAGTTGATATTACAGTTGATGTAGTAGCAGTAACTTCTTGCTAGACATATACTGAAAGTTGCTTGCTGCTAAGATCTTTTGCATTTGAAGTAAGCTAGTCATATGTCAATGTGCTTACAACATCAGACAATGTTGTGCTTGTCAATGTTGATATTATGTCTCTTTGCTTTTTCTTAGCTTTCTGCATTCCACCAAAGAGATATGTCTTGAAAGTGAACTAGAAAGTTGAAGTTATCAAGTCATCTGTTGATCCATCTATCTCATCTGGATGCTCTTCAGACACACTGTCTTGCATAACTACTTGGTTGTTGAGCATTATTCCTTCATACTTTGGATGTTCACAAGACACATATACGTCATTGTTGAAGAACACCATGAAGTTAGATGCAATTTTGTCAATGTCGGATGGATATTTTGCTATGACACTTACGTCATATGATATGTCAATAGGAACTGGAGTAAGCAGATCATACTTTCTGTACTTTGAAGTAAGCTCAAACTTGACTTCATTATGCAAATTGTTGACTCGCTATGGACTTCTTGCATAGCCAGTTCTGTTCACTGTTATTATTGGAAGACGCATTTCGCCGCGGCGTTCTGGATTCTAATATGCCTTCAGTATTCTAGAACGTTGGCCAAATGTGCATTGCACTTTTATGTCATTGACTGTTCCGTCCTTCTCCGTACGAAATATTCGTATGTTGTTGAATAGACGTATGAACATCAAGTTTGCTATTGCTAGCTCTTCATTGTAGCTTTGTATCTGCATCTCTCTCCTATTTACTTCTCATAAAAATATCTTAGACAGTGTTCTGACAACTGTTTACAATTGTCTCTAGCATGATACAATATAACATGATATGGCAAAGACAACATAGATTCTTGTAAGAGACTTTGACTTGTTTTGTGAAGTCATGAAGTCTGTGGCAAAAGTAGTAGAGTCAGCTAAGCTGCAATTTGACTAGAATGGCTTAGCAATATATGGAGCACATGGACGAATAGCACGTTGTGAAATGACAACAAACGCTGTTTGGTCAAATGCTGAAGTTGAGTTCTCATTGTCAGAGCTTGGAACATTCACACGAATCTTGCAGACTGTGCAAGATGTCCATGAAGGTGACTACAGCACATTCAAGTTCTTAGTTGATTTGCCATTTGTAAGATTTGAGTCAAAGAAGTTCAAGACTAAGATCTCTACAGTCAATGAAGACATCATTGCTAAATGGGTGTCAAAGAAGCTTGAAGCAAAACTTAAGCCAGTGTTTGAGTTCACTACATCTAGTGACTTGATAAAGCGACTTATTGGCCATCAGTTCATATTTGACAACACTGAGTCATTGCGATTCTACATTGAGACTAAAGATGACATGGAGAAGAATGTAGTCTATGCAACGCTTGGAAACAAGAAGACAAGCTTGAACAATGAGCTTACATTGAAGTTTGGTCTTGCTACATTTGGATCTCTTAAAGACAAAGAGATTGTTCTTGATGCGGAACGCTTGAATCTTTTCAATGCAGTCTAGACTAAAGAGCTTAAGGTCACATTAGTTGACTTGAACTTCTTGATGAGCAATGTTAAAGTGAATGGAAAGAATGACTCATACTTCACATTCACAGTGTACAACTCTTTCTTGAAGGCATGATCTTATGGCACAAGACATTTTTGAATTGATGAAAGAAAGCAACAATCCATTGCTTTAGGCTGAAGCTGAGGATGTTAAAGCATAGCAAGGTCTTAAGCATAACAAAGAAGATTTGCAATTGCTGCTTAATGGAAACATTGTGAAGATAGACTTCATGACTGCTGACAGAAAGCGAGTAGTAAGAAACTTCACATCTAACATGATATTTGTCAAGCTTTTGTCTGAAGCAAAAGAGAAAAACAGAAAAAAGCTGGCTAACTAGCTTTACAACAGCAAAGGAATAATAACTAAAGATCCATTTTCTGTTGATTCATGGGACTTAGATGAGAACAAGAGAAAGACAATATCATTGAAGTCCTGGCAAATAATAGATTGCATAAGGATTTTGCCTGAACGTGCTCTTATATTGACTGAAATGTACAGAAAAGCATTGAAGAAGTGACATGCTTAGCTATGAGTTCATATAGTTCTTGAACTAGAAGTTCTTAGAGTTTCTTCCACCCGGCTATGTTAGAGTTGGAAACAAGATAAATCTTCGTTGCCCATTGTGTGGTGACTCAAAGAAGTCTGCAACTAAGAAACGTGGATGGTTGTATCTTTAGAACGCTAGCTACTATTGCTTTAACTGCAGTACTGGAATGTCAGGAATAAACTTCCTAAAAGCCATATCTGGAAACTCATATGAAGAAATAAAACGAGAGTACACTAGACTTTTTCTCAAGTCCGGTCTTTCTACAAGTCTTTCTTCAGTGTGGTAGAAGCCGGATGATGAGCCAAGCTTGTTTGAGATGAAGTCTGTCATAAAGAGTGAATGGAAGAATGCTCTTTCTGAAAAAGCTTAGAAGTATCTTAAAGACAGAATGGTTTTAGACTCTCCATTTCTTCAAGAGCCTTTGTATTCAACTTACGCTAAGAAGAGTGGAAATGAGTACATATTGATTCCATGGATCTTGAATGGAGTTGAAGCTTACTACTAGCTCAATGACTTTTAGCGCCTAACTTCAATGAAGTATATCTTTCCAAAAGACATGAAGAAGCTTCTCTATGGTCTTGACAACATAGACATATCATTTCCTTACATATTCTTGTTTGAAGGAGTGTTTGACAGCTTGTTTGTCAGAAATGGTGTAGCTACTGGAACAAAAGCAGTGACTGCATATCAGCTCAAGTTGATAAAAGAAAGATTTCCGTACCATCAAATAGTCATCTCATTTGACAATGATGCAGCTGGAATTGAGTCTATGGAGAAGCTTATTCAAGGAAATAATGACTACAAGTACTTCAAATGGTTTGACTCTAGCACAGAAGCTAAAGACATAAATGAGCTTGTACTTAAGAACGCAGATGTAAATATCTTTAGTGATCCAGACAAGTTGAAGAAGCTTGTAGTAGACAAGCTGATGATGAAGATGCATCTGATGCAATGTGGAAAGTGGATCAAGAAGGCTAGACATGGTATAGATTTCAGATCCACGAAAAAGAGGGAAATACAGCAATGCAGCTTGCGGTAGATATTTCCCATTGCACCCTGAAAAATACAGAGGCGCTACACTTCCTATATTCAAGTCAAACTTAGAGCGAAAGACGATGCTCTATCTTGACAAAAGCTCTCATGTCATTCAATGGTCATATGAGCCAAAGGCAATAAAGTATTTTGACAAAGCTAGCAACAAAGTCAGAAGATACTATGTAGACTTCACCGCTGTAGTCAAAGCTGGTCCATTGCAGAAGACTGTATGGATAGAAGTGAAGTGCGAAAGTGAAGCTAATCCACCAAAGAACAAGAAGAATATCAAAGCTTGCATGACATGGCTCACTAACTGCTGCAAATGGGAAGCAGCATAGAAGTTAGCAAAAAGTAAAGGATGTGAATTTCACATCCTTACTGAAAAGCAACTTGGTTGATATTCATCTATTCTGTGGAGGCGGCTATGTTATTTGCCAATTCCATTTCTTTCGAAGATCTTGTTCATGGACAAGAAACTCTTTTGTCAAAATGCTTTTTCCTACACTATAGTGCTGAAGTGACTGCTCAACAAGAACACCAAGCTTAAGTTTGTAAGTGATAAGACATTGTGTTGAGAAGTCTGTATCATACTAGTCAAACTAGAACATCTCATCAAATGTTATTCCAGAATCAATTGCTTTCTTTCCTAGAATTATGCAAAGACCATCAATGCATGCGACTTCTGCATCAGTTGTTCCTTGTCTATCTTCGCTAAAGAATGTTTTCTAGTCACCAAGTTCTCCATGTGTGACACACCCCCATCTAAAATTTGGAAATGGCTAGCTACCAGTGAACCAATTTAATGGTGATCTTCCAACTGAAAACTTAGTGCAGCCACAAAGACCAAACACATCATATTTGTCCTTGCACTCAAGGAGATGATCTATTAGATGCTAGAAGTCAAGCTTCACATCTGCATGCATGAAAAGCACAAAATCTACTTCTTTGTCTTGTCTTGCATCACTTAAAAGCTGATTGTATAGTTTTGTCAGACTTACTTTGTTGTTAAACCAAAATGCATCTTCAATCTCCACTTTGCTCTATGACGCATTGAACTTAGCAAAGTCAGCTGTAGTGAATTTGCTGTTTGCATCTTTAGATGCAATTCCAACATATATCAAAAACTTTCCATCTTTTGTCATTATTGTAACTCACTTTCAATTGATGAATCATCTTCACTATTTTCTACTTTTATCCAGCGCTTCATCTCTATGTGCTTTCCTTTAAGATTGACAAGCTTGTTGTTGTCAGTGTTGACAATTCGAAAGTTTTTAGCTTCTTTGTCTGTCAATCTTACCCATTGCTTCTAATAGACTGTTCCATTGTCTTCTTTTATCTCAATATCACCAACTTTGAACACAATTGGCTTTCTCTTCTGCTGTTGCTCTTGCCAAGTCAGCTGTTCATTTTTCTACTAAGTTGGCTGCTAGACATTTTTTTCTCTAGGAGGTGGATCAATCTCTCTAATTATCTTTATTTGCTAGCCACAATCTTTATATGTACGTATTATTTCATTGAATTCTGCTTTAGTTGCAGCTTCAATGTACAAAGGCTCAGTCATTGGAATTGGCTTAAGCTTTATGTTTCCATCTTCTTGCAAGTCTTCATCATATACTGCTATCTCAAACTTGCGCTTTCTAAGTGGCTAGTCTGCATTTTTGTTCTCTTCACTCATAGTCAAGCACCTTTATGATATTGTACTAAGTCATTTGCCTTCTAGATATGTTATCTTAGATATGTTGTTAGTCTTGACAATCTAGATTATGTTGTCAAACACAGAATTGTCAATCTCTTTTCTATGGGATATCACATAGATGTTCTAGTCATACAGCAAGATGAAGTCTTTGAGGATTCCAAGTATTCCTTCTATAGCAAGCTAGTCAATATTTGAGTCAATATACTCATCAAGAATCAAGATGTTTGACATAAGATTAGATCTTGTAGCCATGAAGTCTCTAAATGCAAATGAAGCAGCAATGTTAAGACGCATTCTCTCTCCTGAAGAGAATGAGTCATACTCACATGTTCCACCATCTGTGTTGAATGTGTAGTTCATGTCTTCATCAAATGTGCATGTGTAGTTTGCGCCAAGCTTGCTAAGATAGATCTTTATCTTGTTGTTCAGAAGATGGATGAGATCTTTGATTATGAACTTCCTCAAAGTGTCTTGTGACACAATTGACTCAGCATATTTCAAGTACTTGTATTGCGTAGTGAGTGAAGTATACTTTCCATTCTCGTCATCAAGCTCGATCTTAGTCTTGTCATACAATGCTGAGTAAGGATTAGTCTCTGACTCAACTTTCTCTAGCTCTAGTGTTGAGCTTTCTATCTTTGACTCAAGCAAAAGCAAGTTTGAATGAGCTTTGTTGTATTCTGATGTAAGACTGTCAATCTTCTCAACTACAGTGTCTTTCTTCTTCTGCAAAAGCTTGAGCTTCTTGTCAAGATCATCACAATTCTCAACAACTTTTTCACGTTTTTCTGACAATGATGCTAGAAGATCATTTTGCTTCTTCACGTCTTCTTCAAGTTTTGATATGCTATAGTACTCTCGTATCAATGGAAGGCAATGGTCACAAAGCTTGTTGAGAAGTTCATCATGCTTCTCAATCTATTTCTTCTTCATGTCACGCGTTGTTCTAGCTTTATGAGAAGACATGTCAATCTTCTAGATGTCTTGCTTCAATGTGTTTAGCTCATTGCCAACTTTGACCATTCCAGCTTCAAGCTTGTTGGCAAAATCTTCATATTTCTGGACTTCTGCTTCATTTTGGCTGATCTATGTGCTCTTCAATTGCTCATAGTCATGCTTGAGACTAGCAAGATACTTCTAAATGCTGCTTATGTTCTCAGCATGCTTCTTGTCATGCTCCTCGATTTGGACTTTGTAGTCATCAAGATATCGATTTATGACCATTATCTTGTTCTGTATTGCAAGAAGTTGCTTGTCAAAGTCAAGAACATCACGATGGATGTTGTTGTACATCTCTCCAAATACTGCAATGTCAAAAAGCTTCTCAATGAAGTCTTTCTTCTCCCACTTTCTCAGTCTAAAGAAGTTGTACGTCTAGTCTGATGACAGAAGAACTGTCCTCAAGAATATTGACATGTCACAATGAAGAACTTCTTTAGCGACAAATGCTCTTGTCTCAGCCATTGTTGACTTAGTAAGGTCAATCTCATTCTCTTCTTGGTCAATTTCTGTTGCTGTGTAGTAAGGAGCGCCATACTTGTTGAATCCAGAGGCAATCTTGAATGTCTTGTCTTCAATGTCAAACCAAATAACTACTCTTACATCTTTAGCTTTGACATAGCGATTTCTTATGTTCTCATTCTTGACTTTAGTTGGTGTCTCACCATACAAAGCATAGCACAATGCGCCAAACAACTAGCTCTTAGCACAGCCATTCTTTGATCCTGGAACATCATTGTTCTTTCCACATATCAAGTTCAAGCCAACATGCTTGTCAAAGTCAAACACTTCATCAGCATATGCCATGAAGTTGTGTATCTCAATTCGTCTGAAGTTGATTCTCATTGCTCATCCATGACCTTGTTGTAGTAAGACTCTAGAACTTTGAACAACTTGTCTGAGTCTATTCCTTCTTCTTTAAGCGCTTTCTTGTCAATGTTGTCTACGTAGTTGCGAATGTAGTCAAGCTTTGACTTCTTTATGAGCTATATTGACTCACTTTCTATCTTGACATCATTTCCATATGCAATAGAAGCATCATAGCTTGGAACTAGCTCTTCATATGGCTTGAAGTCTTGTATCTTCTAGCTCACTTTTGCATCAACTAGACGATCTACATCACAATCATACACTTTATGGACAATGTTTCCACGCACTTTGCTGAAGTCATAGTGGTCAATGTCTTCAAGAACTTTAGACATTCTTACTTCAACATGAATTGGAAGACCAACTGTCTTCTCAAAGACATAGTTGTTGCTCTCATCAAGCACATAGTAGCCACATTGTTGCTTCATCTCACCAAGTGTCTGCTAGTATGGAGTTCCAATGAATATGAACTTTCTTCCTTTTGCTGCAAATTCTTTATGTTGATGTATGTGGCCAGAGAATATTGTTCCATTCTTCTTCACTAAGTCAATGAAAGTCTTAAGAAGATCTGCAGACTTAGCTTTCAAGTTTATAGCGGCTTTGACATCAGCATTAGTTGTGCTCTTAGCCGCTGCAGACATGAGTGCATTGTCACTCTCAAGAAGATCTGATACGATGTTTGTCTGCTTTGAAGCTGAATGCTCTTCAATGTATGTAGCAAGCAAGAACTTTGATGGTATGTCAAAATGGCCAACAGCTAAGTCAAACTCTTCTGGAGTGAATGTTGAGAAGTCTGAAAGCCAAGGAGCTAGCAGAACCTTCTAGCCATTGAGCTCAAGCGACTAAGCTTTGTGTATTATTGTCACATTCTTAGTGCTTTTGAACATGTTCAATGAGTTTATGTCAACGCTGTTCTTGTAGTGAGTGTCATGGTTTCCAATTATCAAGAAAACTTTGCAGTGTCGTGCCAAAGCTTCAACACACTTTAGCACTACATTCATAGTGTTGACATTGATCGCTACACGTTCATGCAGAAGATCACCACCAAATATGACATTCTTTATGTCATTCTTCTTGATGCAATCTAGCATGCACTTTATAGCTTTCACAGCAATGTTCAATCTTGAGACACTATTGCCTTTAAGACCAAAGTGAATGTCTGTGAATAGAAGAGTCTTTCCTGTAGCTTTTAGTTCCATCTTGAATATTGTACGAAATTAGAAAAGCCAGCCTCAAGGCTGGCTTTATGCGTTCTAGAATAAGGAAGCACTTACATCATTGGCATTTGCTGCTAAGGAGCAGCAATTTTGTCAGTTGGTTCTTCTACTATCACACATTCTGTTGTAAGAAGAAGACCAGCTACGCTAGAAGC
>AUXO013659334.1_pt1 | contig 30905 bp, 29 predicted proteins | sample 768731 | NCBI WGS metagenome assembly AUXO01 (sample SAMN02715735, study PRJNA202380) | gut metagenome | biome: sheep rumen | host: Ovis aries | place: New Zealand: Palmerston North
GAGCAAGCTCCCATCGAGTATTTGTTATTTCTTTTTGGCACTGCTCGTTAAATCGGAATTGATATAATATATGTACGTAAATTCAATATATACCTAATACCAATATGAAAGGAATTTTATGAAAGATCAAATCAAAGATAGAAACCAATTTTTTAAAATGCTTCTGGTACTGGTTGTGCCGATTGCATTGCAGAATCTGATTAATGTTGGCGTGAATGCGGCAGATGTGTTGATGTTGCAGACAGTCAGTGAAGAAGTCTTATCAGGGGCTTCGCTTGCAGGACAGGTGCAGTTTATCATGACACTGATATTCTTCGGTTTAACATCGGGGGCATCGGTGTTAGTTGCACAGTATTGGGGGAAGAAAGATGTAGAAACAATTGAAAAAGTACTGGCAATTTCATTGCGAATCGGTGTTATCATTGCCATTTTATTTACCGTTGCAGCCTACACATTTCCGGTACAGATTATGCATTTGCTCTCCAGTGATGCACTTGTCATAGAAGAAGGCGTAAAATACCTGCGAATTGTATGTATTTCATATATATTTTCAGGGATTACCATGGTATATTTAAATATCCTTCGAAGTGTAGAAAATGTAACAATCTCCATGTACATCTATACATTGTCACTTATCATTAACATTGTAGGCAATGCAGTACTCATCTTTGGACTGTTTGGCGTGCCGGCATTTGGCATCCGTGGTGCAGCTATTTCAACAGTCATCGCAAGAATTATGGAATTTATTATTGTTGTATGGTATGACCGTTTTCGCAATCAGATATTTAAATTCCGAATTCGCAGAGTATTTGAACGGGATAAACTGCTCGTTGAAGACTTTGTGAAATTCTCCATTCCGGTAGTCATTAATGAGCTGATGTGGGGGTCTGGAGTGGCGGTCATTGCAGCGATTGTAGGACAGATGGGAAGTTCAGCATCCGCAGCAAACTCCATTGTGCAGTTGGTCAGACAGCTTGCACAGGTTGTATCTTTGGGAGTCGCATCAGCAACAGCGATTATCTTAGGCAAGACCATTGGTGAAGGAAAAATGGAAGCGGTCAAAGTCTATGCGAAGCGTCTGGTACATATTAGTATAGGAACCGGCTTTTTTGCGGCAGGTGTTGTACTCATTGCCAGAGTTGTTGCGATGTCTTATGCCACATTGTCAGAAGAAGCGATGTATAATCTGGGGGCAATGATGTTTGTTATGGCATATTTTGTCATTGCGCAGTCTTATAATACGACGATGGTTGTTGGAATCTTCCGTGCCGGCGGCGACACAAAATATGGACTATTTATCGATGTGATTTTTATGTGGTGCGTATCCATTTTGGCAGGCGCAGTTGCAGCATTTTTTGCAAAATGGAGTGTGCCGGTGGTCTATATGATTTTATTGAGTGATGAACTGATTAAAGTACCATTTACGACAAGAAGGTTTCACAGCTATAAATGGTTAAATAATGTGACGAGAGATTAGAAAAATTGTAAAATAGGGTAACGATTCAGAAATAAAGAATAAGTAGCATCGGACACGCATAAGATACATAGAACAAAATAAAGCGTTCTGTCAGAGACAGAAAATACAGGTGACTATGAAAATCCTGCTTTTATTATCGTCCTATATGATTCCTGTCGTAATATTAGGAATTGTTGGGTATGGAATGTGGAAAAAGACCGATGTCTACGATATGTTTATCGTAGGTGCAAAAGACGGTATAAAGACCGTTGTAGAGATTGTGCCGACACTCATTGGCCTGATGGTGGCAGTAGGAATATTGCGTACGTCAGGCTTTTTTGATTTGCTTGCAAATGTGTTGTCACCGGTGATGCGTTGTATCGGGTTTCCGGTGCAGTTGGTGCCGCTTACGATTGTCCGCCTGTTTAGTTCATCGGCAGCAACAGGGCTGGCATTGGATGTGTTTCGGGAATACGGTCCGGATTCGAGAATTGGAATGATTGCTTCGATACTGATGAGCTGTACCGAGACGTGTTTTTATACAATGTCTGTTTATTATATTGCAGCAAAAGTAAAACATACACGATGGACACTCGCAGGTGCATTATTTTCAACCGCAGCAGGTATTATTGCGAGTGTGCTGTTGGCGACAAAAATGCATTAAATGTGTTTGTGAAAAACATTTTCAGAAGAATCATCAAGCAGCTTGGATTTGGAAAGGTACTTGCATAAACGCAACAAAAGATGTATAAATGGGATAATGAATAGAAATGTAGAAAAGGAGTCATTATGAAAAAATATTTTGCAGAATTTCTAGGAACATTTATTCTGGTATTTATAGCTTGTGGAGCTGCTTCCTTTACCGGAGGTTATACAGGGTATCTTGGCGTTGTTGGGATTGCCCTCATATTTGGCCTGACAGTTACAGCAGTCAGCTACGGAATTGGCAGTGTGTCCGGTGCACATATTAATCCGGCAGTGTCGTTTGCAATGCTGCTTACAAAACGCATGAAATTTATTGATTTTATGGGATATGTTGTGGCACAGATGTTAGGCGGTATCGCAGGTGCATTTGCATTATATGGACTGGCAGAAAGTTTTAATACAGACACATTGTCACAGTATCAGGCGTATGGCTATGATTTGGTAGGACTTGGTACAAATGGATTTGGCAAACAGTCAGCATTTTTGCAGGTGAATGTATGGGGTGCATTTGTTATGGAAGCAGTCCTTACCTGTATATTTGTATTGGCTGTTTTAGGGGTGACAGCAAAGGCAGAGTATCAGAAAGTTGCAGGAATTGTGATTGGTTTTGCATTGACTTGTGTACATTTATTTGGAATTCCATTTACGGGAACAGGCGTGAATCCGGCGAGAAGTTTCGGTCCGGCACTTGTAAAGGCGATTTTTGGAAATGTAACAGCGCTGTCGCAGGTATGGGTATTTATCGTGGCTCCACTTGCAGGTGCATTGTGCGCAGCATTGCTCTATCTGTTGTTTGCACATGAGAAGAAGGCAAAAGCTGTGGATGAAGAAGGCGATATTGAAGATATTGCATTAGAAGAAGTAGAAGGCTAAGTATTGCTGCACATCATTACAAATTTATAAGAGAAAACGAAATCCGTATCAGAATTATAGGCTGGTACGGATTTTTCTACGTGTGTTATTATAAGTCGGGAAGATGGTGTAAGAAAAATAAGGCTGTCGAACAAAGAAGTGCTTAAAGATATGGAATCTGGCGATGTAGTGGAGTTAAATATTAAGAATTCATCTGCGCACAATAAAGAATTGGCAGTTTTATTTGCAAGACAGTTTGCATCGATGGATGAAGAAACTTCAAAGGAATTATTAGAATTTCTAAGAAGAAAACAAAATAGCTCGTTTTGCACAGAAGTAACAAAATATGCGTAGAACAGTATCAGCTGGTTCTACGCTGGATAAAATCAACGAATATACGCAAATTTTAATTTTATAAAAAATATATTGACAAAATACATAATCTATAGTAATATACAAATACGATATATCATATATAAAAGCAAGAGAAAAGATGTGCCAATCGTAGATTGCTCTAGGAAAGGACAGAAGACGATACACCGAGCTCTTTTGCTTGTTCTAGTAAGTACTTGTAGCGTTTTTGCTCAGAATTTACCTGATAGATATAGCAGTCAATCAGGTCAGGTTCGGTAGCATTATCGAAGTTCGAATACGCTGCGGCAAGTGCTTTCTTCGTAGAATTAATTTCCTGCAGCAGATATTTATGTCTGAGTTCTGTAGTGGAATGTTTCTTTTTTAACAAATTCAAAATAATCCCTCATTTCATTTATAATACGGACAATGTTTGAACCAATAGAGCACAGCAGATGGAATCGTGCTGTATTACATTGGAAAAGTATATTTACAGTATGGACTGAAATAAGAATATTTATACCATTTTATGTCAGATTAGATAGTAAATATGTCAACATAAGCGATGAAGGCACAGGGATTTCACAAAGTAATCCATAAGAAGAGGTATGCAAATTGAGAGAGATAGGGATGCAGTTGCAGATGCCGGAAATGATACGCATTTGTGCAATGCTTGCAGCAACAGCGGGGGCAGTTTATTCAGACTTGAGATATTTTAAGATTCACAATCGCTGGATTCTTGCCGTATTTGGTACAGGGTGTTTGATTAATATTTGTGCCGGAATTGGACAGCGGGGAATTCTGCCTTATATTGCAGGAGGAGGTGTCGGATTTGGACTGGGAATATTGTTATATCTGATTCACGCAGTTGGTGCGGGAGATGCGAAATTATTTGCAGTATTAGGACTGATTACAGGCTGGAAAGCGATTGTGGCAATTATTGGATTATCGCTGTTGTGTGGTGGGATTTTCGGGATTTTTAGTTTGCTGGTATGCAGAAGAAAGAAGCAGTTTTACTTTGTTGGAAAGCAGTTGCAGCTGCATGTTTTTCACTATGGGATTGCGATATTGATGGCGGAAATAATTTACATTATTTATATGCTTTAGAATTAAGAGAGGGAGAGAAAATGAATCAGATTTGTGCAATTTATGATACAGATGCAGTATATGCGAAAAGGCTGATGGGACTGATTATTGAGAAAAAGATGGTACCATTTGGCGTATGGGTGTTTACAAAGAAGGATGAAATGCTGGCAGGATTACAAAGAAAAGAGATTTCCCTGCTGGTAACAACAGAAGAGGAAATGAGCTGGATTCGCGAGGAATATGCAGGCGAAATGCTTATTTTAACGGAAAATGAACAACAGCAGGAATTAGGAAAGGGTAAGCAGTCCTGTTATAAATATCAGCAGCCCGACAGAATCGTGCGCATCATTTTGGATTATTTTGGAAGAGATAGCGTATCGGAACAGATTCCGGTTTTGGGGATTTTTTCACTTGGAAATGTACAGGAGAGAAGTGCATTTGCATTGGAAGCTGCAAGAATCAGCGCAGAGGAATATAAGACATTGTATGTCAATCTGGAAGAGTTTTCAGGACTGGAAAAGTTGCTGCCGGCAAGTCATTCTAAGACGCTGTCAGATTTATTATATGAATACAGACAGCGGAATGGACAGCTTAGTGAGCGGATGCAGGATGGAATCTGTTCGGTTCAGGGATTTGATTATATTCCACCGGTTCGATGTGCAGATGATATTTCAGATATTGACTGCGAACAGATTCTGCAAATGATACAACAGCTTGCAAAACAACAGGGCTATGAACGCATTTTATTAGACATTGGACAGGGCGTATCAAAGGCATGGAAACTGTTGGGTAACTGTGCAGATATTTATTTTGTCACACAAAAAGATGCATATGCGGATAGCAGAAGACAGAGTTTTGAGATTTATTTTATTGAATCCGGAATGGAGGATGTCTTAGAACATATCCGTGAGGTTTGTGTAACACAGGTTGGAGGAAGAATTGATGGGGATTTTTGGACTTCAGGAGAAGATGAAATCAGTCAGCTTGCAAGAGAACAGTTCCTTGCAAAATGCAGTGCATAATGAGGATTTGGCAGGGCAGACACAAGAAAACGTACATACCAATCCGGTGCTTGCAATTCAGGAACTGGTATATCAGAAAATACGTAATGATGATGATATATCCGAAGAAGAATTGACGCAGGAAATTGAGGAATGTATATCAGTGCATTATCGGAAGCATATGCTGTCGATTAAACAGAGAGAACAACTGTATACACAGGTATTTAATGCGATTCGTAAGATGGGAATTTTACAGGAATTGATAGAGGATGATTCCATAACGGAAATTATGATGAATGGATATCAGAATATCTTTGTAGAACGTGCAGGAAGAATTGTAGCGTTAGATCGTCAGTTTGAGAGCGAGGAACAGCTGGAACAGTTAGCACATAAGATAGCGGCGATGTCGAACCGAATTGTCAATGAATCGGTTCCTATCGTGGATACACGATTATCAGATGGTTCCAGAGTCAATATTGTTTTGCCGCCCGTTGCATTGAATGGCCCGGTTATTACGATTCGAAAGTTCTATGATACGCCTATGACGATAGAACGTCTGATATCATTTGGTTCGATTACACAGGAAGCGGCAGATTTTCTGCAAAGGGCAGTTCGTGCCCGTTACAATATCTTTATCAGTGGCGGAACCGGCTGCGGCAAGACCACATTCTTAAATGCTTTATCTAATTTTATCCCACAGGAAGAACGCGTGATTACAATTGAAGATTCAGCGGAGTTACAGATTCGTAATGTGAAGAATCTGGTTCGATTAGAAGCCAGAAATGCCAATGTAGAGGGAGAAAATGCAGTTACAATAAGAGATTTGATTCGTTCTAGTCTGCGTATGCGTCCGGACAGAATTGTGGTAGGAGAAGTTCGAGGGGCGGAGGCACTGGATATGTTACAGGCGATGAATACCGGACACGACGGAAGTTTATCGACAGGGCATAGCAACAGTGCACAGGATATGCTGATGCGAATTGAGACAATGGTACTTATGGGGATGGAGATGCCGGTTGCAGCGATTCGTCAGCAGATAGAATCGGCAATTGATATTGTTGTGCATTTATCACGACTTCGTGATAAATCCAGAAAGGTTATGCGAATTGAAGAAGTGAGGGGGATTGCAGATGGAAAGATTCAGCTTAACACATTGTATGAATATAGGGAAGAAGGAGAAGATGAATCAGGAAGAATCATCGGAACGCTTCGACGTACGGACAATCCGATGGTTCATACAGAAAAAATGCAGGCTGCCGGTTATACATGCGATGAAAACAGGCAGAAAAGAGAACACTTTTTACCGGATTTCTAGTATCGAATATCTGAAAGTGTATGCGATGGGAATTGCAGGAATTCTAGCAATATCATACTTATTTTATGCTTCGTTTTTAGGAGCCATTGCGCTGATTCCGTTATTCGTTTTATGGAGCAGGATGAAGTTTTTAGAAATGTATCGTGAGAAAAAGAGAGTGCTTGCAATGCAGTTTAAAGATGGGATGCTTGCAGTGTCATTTGCATTAAATGTTGGATATTCTATGGAAAATGCATTTGCAGAGGCGATTGGAGAATTAAAGATGCTGTATGGCAAAGACAGTCTGATTGTTAGAGAATTCACAAAAATTGTACATCGAACGGGAAGAAATGAGCAGTTAGAAGACGTATTGGAAGAATTTGCATTATACAGTGAGATTGATGATATTCGTTATTTTGCGGCAGTCTTTCGCTATGCAAAGCGCAGCGGAGGGGATTTGCTGGCGATTATTAAGAATACGGTGCGGACAATTGGAGAGAAGATAGATACGGAAAATGAAATACAGTTGGTAATCAGTGGGAAGAAGATGGAGCAAAAGGTTATGAGTTATGTGCCATTTGCAATTATTTGCTATTTAAAACTGACAGCACCGGAGTTTATTACACCGTTATATGGATCGGCATTGGGAATTGGAATTATGACAGGGAGTTTGCTTGTTTATGCCGTTTCAGTATGGTTAGGAAAGAGGATTGTGAATATTGAAGTTTAGAAAACAGGAATGGATTCACAAGTGGAATTCGTGTAGTGACAGAAGCAGACAGATTCTGTGTGTGGTGGGCGCAACGATTGCGTTTTTTGGGATTCTTTGTTATCAGCAAAGACAGGTGCGTGTAATAGAGAATGGGGAAATTTCCAGGGCAGAAAGTGCAGAACAGGTGCAGGAATTAGCACTTGATATTTATACACAGAATCACAAAGAGCCGTATCAGGCAAATGTAGAAGTTCAGCCACGAACGTATACGCAAGAGGAAGCACTGCAGATTTTTACAGAAGTATATGACAAACTTTTAACACAGATTTTGGGAAAGAATACAAGTTTGTCTGAAGTAACATCGAATCTGGAACTTCCAACACAACTGGATGGCTATAATCTTACATTAGAGTGGTACTCAAGTGATTATGAACTCGTAGATTACGATGGAACGGTTTATACAGATTTATTAAATGACAAGGAAAGAAAGCCGCTTACGCTTACTGTGAAAATGGAGAGCGGAGAATATATGAGTGAGAATACCATTGATATTTGTGTTACAGTACCGGAATATACAGAAGCCGAGAAGGCGAACAGACACGTATCGCAGGCAGTACGACAGGCGGAAGAAAAGAAGCGAAATGAAGCAACGGTTCAGCTGCCGGATACCATTGCAGGAGAAAAGGTAACATATGCGTATCATGAAAATAAAACATCGCCGTTGTTGGCAATAGGATTTGGAATCATTGGAGTTATAGCAATATATATGAAAGAAATAGAACAGAAGCGAAAGGAGGCGACACAGCGGAAACAGCAGCTCGAATACGACTATGCAGAATTTATATCGAAGTTGACGGTACTCGTAGGAGCAGGAATGACGATTCGACGGGCATGGGAGCGTATCGTTTGTGATTACAAAGAAAAGGGCAGTACCAAAAAGCGGGTTGTATATGAAGAAATGAGCTATACACAGACACAGTTGGAAAATGGTGTTGCAGAGACGGTAGCATATGCACAGTTTGGCAGGCGGTGCAATACGAAAGAATATCTGAAATTAGCAACACTGCTAGAGCAGAATATCAAAAAGGGAAGCAGAGATCTGCTGAAATTATTAGATCAGGAAGCGTATGATGCATTTGCCGCACATAAAGACATTGCCAGAAAAAAAGGTGAAGAGGCTGGAACAAAATTATTAATTCCAATGATATTAATGTTACTTGTTGTGATGGCAATTGTAATGACACCGGCAGTTCTTTCAATGAATTAAGGGAATGTCATTTGTTGTATACAAGACAGCAAAATTAAAATTTACGAGAATAGAAGGAGAAGAAGGTTATGAAACAGATAATGAAACATTATTTACAGGAAGAAGATGGAATGGGCGTTGTGGAGGTTGTACTCATTATTATTGTATTAATCAGTCTGGTTGTTATTTTCAAGACACAGATGACGAGCGTAGTCAATACAATTTTAAAGAAAGTTTCGACAAAGGCAAACGCAGTTAATTAAGAAGCTGTCAAAAGGAGTGAAGACATGAAGAAAATGGATGTGTTACAGCAACGAAGACTATCGGCGCAGATAACCGTATTTACATCGTTGATTTTTATGCTGATGATTTCGTTGGTTACTGCCTGTATTCATTCGGCGCTGGTTGCAGTTGTGTATACAAAGGCAGATGCAGTCCGTACGTTATCAGGGGAAGCTGTTATGGCAGGTTATGAAAATAAAATGCTCGAAGAATATGATGTTTTTGTATTAAAAGATACAGAAATTTTGAATAATAAACTAAATGATTATGTACAGAAAAATACAAATGGAATGCAGGAGCATATCCATTTTCTTCAGTCGGAAATTTCTGAAAAGGCAAAGGCGACGGATGCAAATGGAAAGTATCTGGTTGATGAAATTATTGCTTATATGGATGATGCAATTTATTCGGAACTGTATCAGGAAATGAAAGATACGGATAAGGCATCCAAACAGGCAAAGGCAGTCACAGAAGTGACAGACCAGATAGTTCATTGCCAGGAAAAGAGTGTTGAAAAAAATAAACATTTGTTACGCGCACTGATGTGGACAGAAGGAATTGAAACGACAGACAGCGGATTTGTGATTCGTCGTAATATGCCGGTATATCACGGAAGGACATTTGCTAAAGGGCTTCTTGCAGGAGAAATAACGATGCAGGAGGCGGCGGTAGATGAAGAAAAAGTATTTACAGCAGTAAATAATGCAGAAGGGTATACAAGTGCGACGCAAAGTCTGAATATTTTGCAGGAAGCATTAGAACAGATAGAAGTGCTTTGTGAAGAAGAGGAAGAAAATCAAGAGGAAATAGAGGATTGGGTAGAGGCCTATAACGCAGAATCAGGGTATCTTGCGCAGAATTTAGAAGCTGCTTGTGAGGGGTACGAAAAAGCGATACAGGCACTTGAAGCATATGAAAACACGCAGGTTGAAATGCAGCAGGAGTATGTGTCCTGTAAAGAATTGCTGGAACGTAATAAGGAAAATATGCAGGATGATGTATATGACCGGTTTGACAAGGATATTAACGAAATGCAGACAGAACAGAAAGCGGTGTCATTCTGCGACGAAGAAGTGCTTTATACAGCGTTAATCCGTAATTATAATCAGGTTCTTACAATGAAGGAATTAGCACAGGAAATAGATACACAGGAAGTCGCAGCACAGCAAGAGAGCCTTTTAGACTGTATACAGACATTAGAATATGAACTTGGGCAGTATGATTTATCGGATATTAGATTTTCTTATGCGGATGTTTCTTTTGAGCAGGATGGTGAGGGAATTGGCGCGATTCGGCAGTTGTATCAGAAGCTAAAGGATGGAGTTGTAGGGATTGTGATTGGAGATAAGCAAATATCAGAAAAAACAATTCGTGGAAATGAACAATTTGCGCATCTTGCAAATGAGCATCACGTATCAGGTGGTCAGGATGTATTAGGTGGAATGGCAATGTTAAAAAAACAGGGGCTGTATCATGAATATGTAATGACACATTTTCCGGATTATTCGGAATATCAGCAGGAAGACGGCAGTATTCGTACAGATACAGGCAAAGCACTTGATTATATGGTGGAATATATTATCGCAGGGGAACCGTCAGACCGAGAGAATCTGGGAGATATTGTTACGAAATTGTCAATATTGCGGGAAGGAACGAATCTTACACATTTGATTATGGATGCATCGAAAAGAGGTCAGGCATATGATTTGGCAGTGACACTTGTAGGGTTTACAGGGAATCTTGCAGTGATAAAAGCTGCCCAATATACGATTATGGCAGCCTGGGCATATGCAGAGAGCCTGATGGATATCAAAGAACTGCTTGCCGGAGGAAATGTCGAATTGATAAAACAGAGTGCAGATTGGCATCTCTCATTAGACAGTATGTTAAAAATGGACTGGTTAGAAGATAAGGCAGAATTTAGAAAAGATAAAAAAGGATTGGATTATTCCGGATATCTTCGTCTATTGCTGTTACAGCAGTCTGGCAGAAAATATTATAACATGATGGCAGCAATGGAGATTCGTATGGAAGAGTTGGGGCTAAAAGCATTTCGGATGCGTGATTATCTGTGTGGAATGAAAGCAAAAATGAATTTTTTTGTGGAAGGCTCCAGACAGACATATGAAACAACATTTGAATATATGTATTAATGCCCTTTTATGACAGGAAAAAGAGATGGAAAGAGAGAATAGAAACAGACAGACATTACGATTTAACCGCATAAAAACGCCAAAAACAGATAAAAGGGCATTTTCTATACAGAAGTTAGGCGCATCTGCGACAGTTGAAGCCGCACTGGTTATCCCGTTATTCTTATATGCAGTGTTAGCCATTGCGTACGGAATCTGTATGCTTAATGTGCGATTGTGTATCGGCAGGGCGTTGTATGAAGATATACAAGATGTGGCAAAGTATGCATATATTTTGCGGCAGCAGGAGGAAACAGTACCGGCAGGGACATTGTATGCAAAGGCAGTGTTAGGCTTACGAAGCAGCATAGGAACGGATTATGCAAAGGAACATTATATTGTAGGAGGCAGTGCAGGCGTTCTTTTGACGAATTGTGATTTTATGTCCAAGGGAAATGAGATTACGCTTACCACACAATATGCATTAAAAAATCCATTTGATATCTTCCATATTGGAGTAAAAACGGTAAAACAAAGTTATACGACAGCAGCCTGGTGTGGAGCAGATTATGAGAAGGGATTGTACGGTGCTGAAACGGAGGACAGTGAAACAGTATATATTACCGCAGAAGGAGCCGTGTATCATACGCATCCGGACTGCACGTATTTACAGCCGTCCATTACACAAATTGCGGCATCTGCATTGCAGTCGCACAGAAATGAATCCGGTGCAATTTATTATGCATGCGAACGGTGTACGCATGGAGATATAAAGCAGGGGAATGTGTATATTACGACATATGGAAACAGGTATCATACCACATCCAACTGCACTGAATTAAAGCGTACAGTATTAAAGACAAAGAAACATCTGGTCGCAGACCGCAGGCAATGCAGTAAATGTGCAAATCATTAGATGTGTTTTGTATGATTATCAAGTGATTTTGCAGGGAGGAAAATAAAGATATGATTATAAAAGTTATTTTTTTAACAGGAATGTTTTATATGGCATTGCAGGATATAAAATATCATTCTATTTCCTTAAAGAGTTTGGTTTTATTAACGATTGGTTGCGTGCTTGCGACATGGATTCATTTTGAGGACGGACAGTTCACAATCGGTCTGGATAAGTCTTTTTGGAATGTGTATAACATTGGTGCAACAGTTGGTTTTGGTGGATTACTGAGTGTATATGCAGCACTTACGAAAGGGATTGGCGCAGGAGATGTAGCGGTTCTTGTATTGGCATCGCTTCTGTTTGGCTATTGGAGCGCATTACAAATGTTTGTGATGGGATTACTTCTTATGCTGGCAGTTGTGCTTATAGGAATTCATAGAAAATATATTACATATCATCAGCAGATTGCATTTCTGCCATATTTATTTTTAGGAGGATTGGGGGCGATATTATCCGTTTAAAGGCGTATTTTACGATTGAAAATGCATTTATTATTCCACTGTATACATTTCTCATTGTTACATTAATGATGTTTATTTTTTATTTACATGACGGTGTGATAACGGATTGTATGGTGTTTCGCGTAAGTATGGAAGCACAGCAGCAGATGCGCATGCTTCAGAACAAGAATGGGTTATATGATGAGATGCAGCAGATGATGAATTTGAAAAGGGGTGCGCATGATTATGTCAGCAATCATTCTATCATGATGCAGAATACACAAATATCGATAGAACGCAGCAATGGAGGATGCACCATTGCATGTGTAGGAGAAGCTCCGATTATGGGACTGATACATGAAAATAAAATGATTTCTCAAAAAATACAGGTGAAAAATACAAATCCAGCTGAATTTATCCGAAAATATCATGCGTTGAAGAAATGGGGGCAGTCGTGATGTTAGAAATGCATTATGAAACAGATAATCATAACAATTATGTGATTATAGAAAGTCAAGCGTTACAAAAAGAAGTATCTTATCAGGAAAAAATGGTTGTGCATAATACAATACCGAATTTGTTACCGGTTAAGATACGGGAAATTAACAATCAGAAACAATATTGTTATAACATTACAAGAAAACAACAGATGGAAAAGCTGTATGAATTTACAAAATTGCAGTATGAAGATATTGTGATGCTTTGTGAAAATATTTCAGAGATGGTAAAGAGTGTAAATTCTTATATGTTAGATACATCTCATATTTTATTGAATCCACAGTGTATATATATTGATGTAACACGCAAAAAAGTTTCGTTCTTATATCATTTTGAAGAAAGTACGGATTTTCGGGAGCAGCTAAAAGAATTTTTTGGATATCTTTTAGAATTATACGATCACCAGACAGATAAAATGGAACTGATGCATATTTACGGGATATATCAGCACATATTACAGGGAGAATATGATGAAACCAATTTAAAGGAATTGTGTATCAGACAGGAGGCTGCAACGCAGACAGCAGAATCTGCAATGCAGGAAATGTCTGAAAAACATTCACAGGATGAAGTGTATCAGGCAGAAAAAGAAATTACAATTCCTGTCATTCCAAAAGAGGAGATACAGACAGAACAGGAAGTTGCAGTACGTGCTCCGGCATGGATGCAGATTGTGTATATCATGTTGTTAGGGCTTGCAGCTTATATAGCTGCAGCATATATCTTTCCTGACATTGCATTGATGGAAGTGTCGTTTCCGATGACTGTTGTAAGTGTTGTAATTCTTATTTGTCTGGCAAAATTGTTAAAAAATCAACAAAAGAAATTGCAATATGCAACAAAGATAGAAATGACACAGGTATTACAGCCATTTCGTATGAATAAACAAAAAACGCCAGAAATGCAATCTCCGTCAATTAGTGAATATGAAAAAGAAATGCCGTTGCAGTCGGTATTTGAAACAGAAGCGGAGCAGGCAAATAGTAAACAGGACATGCAGTCTTTATTACAGGCAGAGTCGCAGCGTCCACAGCATACGATGTTATTGTCTGATTATCTTGATTCTATGGAAGAATCACAACAGCAGACAAAAGAGAAACAACTATTCTTAAAGGGCAGTGAAGATTTTGAAATAACAAGTTTTCCATGTATTGTAGGAAGCGGAGCTGTGCACTGTACACAAGTGATAAATCATCCGTTAATCAGCCGGATGCATATCTGTATTATCAAAAAGGATGAAGGCTTCTTTTTTGAAGATATGAATTCTACAAATGGAACATATCTCAATGAAGAACGAATCCTGCCGGGACAGGAAAAACAGCTTGTCCGTGGAGATGTACTGCGTCTTGCGACAGAGGCTTACACAGTTGAAATCGTGTAAGAATTATGCTATATTCACTGACAGATATAAATTTGTCAGAGGTAGATGTTTTTATGATTGATACCACAGACATGAGTGAAATGGGGATAATAGCATGAAAGTAAATATATATTATGGCGGAAGAGGGTTAGTTGATGATCCGACATTGTTCGTTGTTAATAAGCTGCAGGAAGTATTAGAGGAGTTAAATGTCAAGGTAGAGCGTTTTAATTTATATGAAGTGAAGAATAAGATTACAACGCTTTCACAGACAGTTACAGATGTAGATGCAGTCATTTTAGCGACTACGGTTGAGTGGCTTGGAATGGGCGGATTTATGCAGGAATTTTTAGATTCCTGCTGGCTCTATGCAGATAAAGCAGCAGTTGGGGATGTGTATATGTTTCCGGTTGTTATGTCTAAGACATATGGGGAGAAGGAGATTGCCCTAACGCTGTCTAATTCTTGGGAGATTATTGGAGGAAAAGTTGCTGCACCTTTAAGTGCTTATGTAGATGATACGACGGAGTTCGAATTTAATACGGATTATGTGGATTTGATTGAGAAATATGCAGAATCAATATACAGAACGGTATCTCATAAGAAGATTATGCTTCCGACGAGTAACCAGACGATTAAGCAGAATGTCATTAAAGATGTCGTAAACTTTACACCGCAGGAGAGCGAGCAGTTGTCAAAATATGTGTCAGATGATGCGTTTGTACAGACACAGAAGAAAGATATTGAATCATTAGCAAGTATTTACAAAGAGTTATTAAGTGATCAGGAAAATGGCGGTGATGAGTATTTTATCAATGTATTCCGTGAAAACTTTAACAAAAATACGACTGCACGAGGTTCTTATATGATTATGATTCAGGATAAGAATCTAAGCATTGCAATTGATGTGGCGGATGGCAGATGTACTGTTGATTTTGGTGAAAAGCCGGATGCAGATGTAATCTGTCGCCTGACAAAAGAGCATTTTGAAGACATTGTAAATGGAAAAATGACCTTCCATCGTGCATTTATGACAGGAGATATGTCTGCAAAGGGCAATCTAAAGACACTTCGTATGTTGGATGATATTTTTCCATTTAATGACTAATTTATAGAAAGTTATTTACAGGCAGGTGTTGTTCATAAAACAGGACATACAAGTGCGGCAGTGGTCTGTGTCTGTGTTTGCGTCAGTGTGAATTCGATAGCATGCGCTGCGCAGATATTTGTGACGATGGACAGGCCAAGGCCGAGATGGCAATCGTCTTTTGTTGTGTAGAACGGTGTTAGTAATTCATTTATTTGGATTGAAGCGTTATTGTTTTCGTTTCGTGTATTTTTGATTTCTATTTGTGCCCGGTCATTTGTACATTTGTGACAGCATATGGTGATGGCAGAACGGGTTGGTGCAGCTTCGCAGGCATTTGTCAGCAGTTCATAAAGGGCGGTGGATAGTTTTGTAGCGTCTGCAAAGATCCAAATATCCGTAGAATCAATATCAAAGATAAATTCATTGTCATAAGAATAATCAGCGTCATCTAACAAGTCAGGAAGTCCGTAGAGCAGGTCGTTTAACAGAATCTGCTTTGGGGATTTTTTGTAGCTGTTGCGATAGATACTTGTTCTGTCAAGAAAATGATTTAATGACTGGTACGTTGCAGTCATATCTTTCCATAAAGGATTGTCTGCAAGCTCAGGCTGCTGATATTCTAATAATTGATGTGCACTGTATAAAAAAGAAACATAATTTCCGATTTCATGTGCAGCATAAGACAAGTCCTTTTGATTGTTATTGAACATGGATACAAGCTGTTTATATATGGCAGGGTTTTCCTGCGCTAATGTTTTCAATGCGTATTGTGTGGTAACGTCTAGCATTTTTATACACCTTCCTGTGAATTTTTATGAATATTTGTTCTTATTTTGTTGATATAACGGCTCGAATACGTTATTATACTAAAGTATATACTTGTTGTATATAGGTGTAAATAGAATCATTTCGACAAAATATATCATCAAATGTCGAGATGTGTCGAACGGGAGGGAGTGGAAGTTCCCTCAGAATGGAGATTATTTATGAAGAAAGATGATTGTATTTTTTGTAAGCTGGCAAATGGGGATATTCCAACAAATACACTGTATGAAGATGATGTTGTACGTGTGATTTTTGATGCAGAGCCGGCAGCAGAAGGACATGTGTTGATTCTTCCAAAGGAGCATTTTGATAATATTTATACATTAGATGATGCAACTGCAGCGCATGTATTTCAGGTGGCAGCAAAGATTGCAAAAGCAATGAAGACATCTTTAGCATGTGAAGGAATTAATGTGGTACAGAATAACGGAGAGGCAGCAGGTCAGACCGTATTCCATTTCCATATGCATATTATTCCAAGAAATTCAGGGGATACGGTAAGCGTTGGCTGGAAAAAGAAGGAAGTATCAACAGAAAGAATACAGGAATTAACAGAACAGATTCGTGCACAATTTTAGTTGTGTTTGAATAGAGAAGCAGATTAGGAGAAAGAGGTAGACAATGGTAGAGTTAAGTAAAGGCGGAGCTTATCTTTTAAATGGTGTAGATATCATTGAAGAAGGCACAGAAGCAGCAGCAAAACTTCAGGCGCAGCTTGGAACAGTTCCATCAAAGGAAGAAGCAGCAGCGAATACAATTGCTTATGGTATTTTAAAGAATCACAATACTTCGGGCAATATGGATAAGTTAAAGATTAAATTTGATAAGATGACATCACATGATATCACATTTGTAAGTATCATTCAGACAGCAAGAGCATCAGGTCTTGAGAAGTTCCCGATTCCATATGTTCTTACGAACTGCCACAACAGTTTATGTGCAGTTGGCGGTACAATCAATGAAGATGATCATATGTTTGGTTTAACATGTGCAAAGAAGTACGGCGGTGTTTATGTTCCGCCTCATCAGGCAGTTATTCACCAGTTTGCAAGAGAAATGCTGGCAGAAGGCGGCAAGATGATTTTAGGTTCTGACAGTCATACACGTTACGGTGCATTAGGAACCATGGCAATGGGGGAAGGCGGTCCTGAACTTGTTAAGCAGTTATTGAATAAGACATATGATATTAACATGCCGGGTGTTGTTGCTGTATATATGACAGGGGAACCTGCAAAGGGTGTTGGTCCGCAGGACGTTGCACTTGCAATTATCGGAGCTGTATTTGGCAATGGTTATGTAAAGAATAAGGTGTTAGAATTTGTAGGACCGGGTGTGTCTAACTTAAGTGCAGATTTCAGAATTGGTGTCGATGTTATGACAACAGAGACAACATGTCTTTCTTCTATCTGGAAGACAGATGAAAAGATTCAGGAATTCTATGATATTCATGGCAGAAGCGCAAGTTATAAGGAATTGAATCCTGGCAGCGTTGCATATTATGATGGTGTTGTATATGTGGATTTAAGCAAGGTTAAGCCGATGATTGCGATGCCATTCCATCCAAGTAATACGTATACAATTGACGAGGTTAATGCAAATCTTGCAGATATCTTACATGACTGTGAGCAGAAGGCACTCGTTAGTTTAGACGGACAGGTTGATTTCCATTTAATGGATAAGATTCGTGATGGTAAGCTCTATGTAGATCAGGGTATCATCGCAGGTTGTGCAGGTGGTGGATTTGAAAATATCTGTGCGGCAGCAGATATTTTACGTGGACGTTCTATCGGTGCAGATGAATTTACATTAAGTGTATATCCTGCAAGTACACCAATTTATATGGAACTTGCTAAGAATGGCAGATTGGCAGACTTGTTAGGAACAGGTGCAATCGTTAAGACGGCATTCTGCGGGCCTTGCTTTGGTGCGGGTGATACACCGGCAAATAATGCATTTTCAATCAGACATTCTACAAGAAACTTCCCGAACAGAGAAGGTTCGAAGTTACAGAATGGTCAGATTGCTTCTGTTGCACTTATGGATGCCAGATCAATTGCTGCAACTGCAGCAAATAAGGGCTTCCTTACACCTGCGACAGATATGGATGTAGAATTTACAGGTCCGACATATCATTTTGATAAGACAATTTATGAAAACAGAGTATTCGACAGCAAGGGTGTGGCTGATCCTGAGCAGGAAATTCAGTTTGGTCCAAATATCAAAGACTGGCCGGAAATGGTAGCACTTCCGGAGAACTTAATTATTAAGGTTGTATCAGAGATTCATGATCCTGTAACAACAACAGATGAATTGATTCCTTCCGGTGAGACATCATCATATCGTTCGAATCCACTCGGTCTTGCAGAGTTTGCATTATCAAGAAAAGATCCTGCATATGTAGGTCGTGCAAAAGAGGTACAGAAGGCAGAGAAGGCAAGAGAAGCTGGAGAATGTATGGGAGAAGCACTTCCGGAATTGCGTGATATTATGCACAAGATTAAGGAAACATACGATGTAAACAAGGAAAATGTTGGTGTTGGCAGTACAATCTTTGCAGTGAAGCCGGGTGACGGTTCAGCAAGAGAACAGGCTGCATCATGCCAGAAAGTATTAGGCGGTTGGGCAAATATTGCCAATGAATATGCAACAAAGAGATACCGTTCGAACTTAATCAACTGGGGAATGTTGCCATTCATCGTTGATGAAGGAGAACTTCCATTTGCAAATGGCGATTATATCTTTATTCCAAATATTGCGCAGGCAGTTAAAGATAAGGCTTCTGAAATGAAGGCATTTGTTGTAAACAAAGATATGAAGGAATTCGTATTGAAGATGGATGAGTTAACAGATGATGAACGTCAGATTATTTTAGATGGCTGTCTGATTAATTACTACAGAAATACGAAATAAACAAAGGAGTTGAGGCATATGGCAGTACAGAACGTACTCGCAGGAAATGAACAGATGCTCACGGAAATTATTAGTGAGGTCAAGGAGCAGAATCAGAGAATTGAAGAGAATAATAAAGTATCGCTTCAAATTAAAGAGATTCAAAAAGATATTGAGGACGAAAAAAAGGCTCTACAATCTGCAACGGATGCAAAGATTAAAGAGAGTAGTGCTGCCGTATGTGCAGGCTTTGATAAATCTATAGAAGAAGAAAAAAGCAAGCTAAGGTCAATCCAGAGTAAGAGGGAACGCGCAAAAGACGCAGGAGTCAAGGAGCGAATTGCGAATGAAACGGCAGAACTCAGGGATAAAAATGAGCGAAGAAAAGATCATATTAAAGAAATGTTTCGTAATGATGGCGTTCCGTTTTTCTGTAATAATAGATGTTTTATGTTAATGTTTCGTACAACAGGGATATGGCAGTATATTTTGTATTTGCTGATATTGTTAGTTGTATATGCTGTGGTGCCATTTGCTTTGTTAAAGGTGTTTTCTGTAGAGACACAAATTATTATTATTTATGAACTTGTTTGTATTCTTATTCAATGTCTGATAGGAAAGGTGATTTATCGCAGCACAATATGGAAACATTTTAAGGTGCTAGATGAAGCTGCTCAGATTTTAGAGGATATGAAGGCAGATAACAAGCATATGAAAAAGATTGCGAAGCGTATTCGCAAAGACAAAAGCGAAGATATGTACGGACTGGAAGGGTTTGATAACAAAATCGAACAGGTTCGTGCAGGAATTAAAGATATTGAAGAACAAAAGAAAGAAGCACTTTTGCAGTTTGAACAGACTGTTAAACCGAATATTATTGCTGAAATAGAAGCAGTCAATCAGGATGAACGAGAGAAGATGTATGCAAAACTGGCAGAAAAGAAGCGCAGAAGCACAGAACTGGAAGAAATGATACAGGAAAAGAGAATGTATATTTCTTCCAATTATGAAGCATATCTTGGAAAAGAAGTGTTCGATTTGGATAAACTGATGAAATTACTACAGATTATGAAGTCAGGACAGGCGGATACCATTGCAAAGGCACTTGCGGTTTATGAGAATCGTTTGCAGGGTTAAAAGCTAAAAGAATTGCATCCGCAATAATATCAGCGAGTGTCATAATAATGGATAAATGAGTTGTCTGAAGCAGGGCATGATCTAACATACCGGAAGAGTTGACGATACCGGTAATGTGGATATCCCCTACTTCAGGCAACTTTTTTTTGACTCCCAGTCCGGGTTTTAATGGTGAATCACTAAGCGTAATATAGCCGATGTGATTGGGCTTTCCTAAGCAGGCATCAATGGCAATAATAAATGGATTAGCGTAGCTTTTATGAATGGTGTGAATGGTATCGGCGAGATTTGCAGCATGTACAGGGTGTGATAAAGAACCATATATATAGAATTGACCGTTGATTTTGTGCTGCAGTTTATATCCAATAATAGGACCTAAACTATCCCCGGTTGAACGGTCACTGCCCACACATAATAAAATGATGGGTTGTGATGAAGTTTTACGCTGAATGATAAGCTGTTGTAATTGGTTACATAAAAGTGTATGACAGTTGCGATTGTTCGAATTGAAATAATAAATCAATGGTACCTCCATAATGGACAGAATCGTAAGGAATCGTCCATGTGTGAACATATTTTTGAATCTATAGTTATATTTACGCAAAGGACACGCTTTTATGCACGACATTTCAGAAATATAAGAAAAAATTACATCTGTGACAAATTATGATAATTTTTTCACATATGCAGTGATAAGATTTTATATAAAGGTTGTCTGACGAATCAGCCGCACAGCTTTTGAAGTGTCAGAAGGGGGAATAGATGTGATAGAAATTATGAATCATGAACAGGAAGGTAATGAAGAACATACACTAGACAATAGTAAAAATATAACATTTCGCCGTCCGAAAAATATTAAACAGATTGGAGACGTGCAATCAGATAAACAAATTTATATAGAGGATTACGCCTTTTCGTACATTCATTCGCTTGCATATAGCATGCCGGATTGTGAGCAGGCAGGTGTGCTTTTGGGAGATTCGATATATACGGAACAGGAAAAATATGTATTTATCAAAGGTGTTATTAAAGCAAAAAATACGAATGGATTATCACGTGGAATCCATTTTGATGAAGATACCTGGACAAATATTTATGAAGAAATAGAAAAATATTTTCCAGATTTACAGGTAATTGGCTGGTTTGCAGCGATTCCCGGAGTAACATCGGAACGAATGCAGTTCTTGCAAAAGATTCATTTAGACCATTTTTCAGGAGCAATGAAAGCATTGTATTTGGTGGATACCTGTGAAAAAAATGAAAATTTCTATTTATATGAAGAAGGAATGTTAAAAAAGCAGAGAGGATATGTCTGTTTTTATGAACGAAACTTTCAAATGCAGGAATATATGCTCAAAAAGAGAGGCGGCCGCAGTGTGGATGATACATCAAAAGATGATGTGGTAGCATCTATTCGTGGAATTCTTCATGAAAAAGAAGAGATAAGGCAGCAGAAGAAACATGCATTTTTTATGTATAGTGTCAGCTCGGTATTGGCGTTAGTTGTATTGGTATTTGGGATTAATACAATGAACAGCTATGAAAAAATGGAGCACGTAGATGCTTCGCTGGATAAGATTGTTCGTCAGGTATCAGACTATGAAGACAGCAAAGATGTTGTATCAAGCGAAATAGTTCCCGTGAACCAATTATCCGGAGATGTGTATCCGACACAGGAGAGCAGTACGGCAGAGACACAGCAGGCAACGACGGTAATACAACCAATGCAGACAGAAACACAGCCGCAAGTAACAGCCGGAAGCAGTATGCAGGAAAATATACAGCCGGATAGGGTGTCGGGTACGGCAGTGCAGCCGCAGACAGAGAGTGCGACAGCACCGGTTGTGGCAGAACCGGCATATCAGACATATATTGTTAAAAAAGGCGATACGATTATGAGCATTTGTAAAAAAGTATACGGAACAATCGCAAAATACGATGAGGTTGCAAACTTAAATCATATCGATGATGTCAATAAATTATATGTGGGACAGGAGATAAAACTTCCTTGAATATTTTAAGTAATATTGTATAATAGAATCAGCGTAAAATTTTCTAAAGAGAGGGAAAGAAATGGCTGATATTATATCGGGAAAGGACAGGTTTGAAGGGAAAAAAAGCGATACGCCTAAAGAATCTGTATCAGCGAAAGACAGTTATAGAAAAGAGCTAAGCGAGGAGACGAGAGATAAGATATTTTGGCATCGTGTAAAAAGAGCACTGATTGCAGTTGGGATATGTTGTCTGATTGCGGTCATAATATGTGTGGTCAGTGTGATTTCAAAAGTGAGAACGTATCATTCGTATTCTGTCGCAGCTTCTTATAATAGAGACGATACAGGGACGGCTCAATATATAGAGTTTGGATCAGGATACGTCAGATACAGTAATGATGGAATTACATATATAGATACAAAGAATAATTCGGTCTGGAATGAAACATATTCCATGCAGAAACCACAGGTAAAGCAGTGTGATGACTGTCTGGCAGTTGCAGATATTAACGGAAGTCAGATTTTTATTTTTAATACGGAAGGAAAGCTGGGTTCCGTAGATACATCATTATCAATTTCACAGATCGAAGTTAGTAAGCAGGGAGCTGTCGCAGCAGTTTTAGAAGATAATACAGCGAATTATATTAATTTATATAAGACAGATGGCAGTAAAGTATACAGCGTTAAGACGACACTGGCAGGAGACGGCTATCCGTTAGATATTAGTATTTCGAATGATGCTACGAAGTTAATCGCCTCTTATTTATATGTCAGTGGAGAAGAGATTAAGACAAATGTTGTTTTTTATAATTTCTCAGAGGTAGGACAAAATGTAACGGAACGAGTGGTTGGTGGATTTAATCACTATGATAGTACAATTGTCGGAGACGTGGAATTTATCAATGATGAAACGGCAGTTGCAGTTGGCGAAGATGTTATTAGCATTTATAAGATTAAAGAATATCCAAAGCTGCAGCAGGAAGTAGAAATTGACGGTGAAATTAAGCAGGTATTCTTTGGGAAGAAGCAGATAGGTCTTGTTCTTGCAAATGGGGATTCAGGCGATTTATATCGGTTGGTTGTGTATAATTTATCCGGTTCAAAGAAGTTTGAAACGACTTTTAATACGCAATATGACCGTATTTCGTTTGATTCAGAAAGTATTGTAATGAATAATACGACGACATTGTCGGTTATGAATTTAGACGGTAAAATACTTACAACCCAGACGATGGATTTGCCAATTCAGAGTATTTTGCGTACAGGTTCGCGTGGAAAATATATTCTTATTAATTCAAAATATATACAAAATATTCATTTGAATTAAGGAAAATGGCATTAAACCGTTCGGGAAGAGAGGGAAAAGATGAATATAACATTGACAGCGGTAATTGTTCTATTGGCATTTGCAGGTTACAATGGCTGGAAAAAAGGAATTCTTCGTGTGGCAATTTCAATCATATCATTGGTTGTAACATTGTTCCTTACGATTATGTTAGCACCTGTTTTAAGTAATGTGATTCAGGAACATACACCAATTTATTCAAAGATTCAAGATACAGTATATACAGCAGTGCAGAAGAATGATACAATGCAGGAAGCAGCGCAGGATACGCTGACACAGGACGATGACAAAGCGCAGGATAATCATGCAATATCAGCTTATCTTGAGCAGTTCGCAATGCAGCTTAATCTGCCGGAAGATATGGTTGCATATTTTCAGAATGATTTTTCAGAGGCGATGAAAGAACAGATTCAGGCAGAGACACAGGATTTGAAGCAAATGGTATTATATGCATTTGCAATGCGTCTGGCATCAGTGATTTATCAGTGTCTGATACATATTATTGTATTTATCGTTGTATATATCATTGTGAAAATCTTAACGGGAACGCTTAATCTGATAGGAAGACTTCCGGTTATTCATACATTAAATAATCTTGGAGGCTGTGCATTAGGCGTGGCAGAAGGATGCGTAATTATCTGGCTGTTATTTACAGTCGCAGCGGTATGCACGAATATGCAATGGGCAGTTTGGATGAATACACAGATTGCAGAAAGCAGTTTTTTACAATGGATACAGGAGCATAATTTTATTATGCAGCATTTACTGAATACACTATAAAAGAAACAAAGGAAGGGTAATGCATTGGAAGAAAGAAAATTGACACAGAATGATACACCAATTCACAGAGCGTTAGAGCAGCAGCGTATGGATCGTCTGGTGCATTTTGACGTGCCGGGACACAAAGGTGGCAGAGGAAATAAAGAATTAAAAGATTTTTTGGGTTCAGAATGTCTGAAGTTGGATATGAATTCTATGAAACCGTTGGATAATTTATGCCATCCAATATCAGTTATTAAAGACGCACAGATGCTGGCGGCAGAAGCATTTGGTGCAGATGAAGCATTTTTTATTGTAAATGGAACAACAGCGGCAGTGCAGGCGATGATTATGACGGCAACGGTTGCGGGTGATAAGATTATCATGCCAAGAAACGTACACCGTAGTGCTATTAATGCACTTGTTGTCAATGGGGCAATGCCAATTTATGTCAATCCGGGAGTAAATCAGAGACTTGGAATTCCGCTTGGAATGTCAGTTTCAGATGTTGAACAGGCAATTCGAGAGAATCCGGATGCCAAGGCAATTCTTGTAAATAATCCGACATATTATGGAATTTGTTCGGATTTAAAGAGTATTGTAGAATTAGCACATAAGCATGGGATGCTTGTATTGGTTGATGAAGCTCATGGAACGCATTTTTATTTTAGTGATAAGCTTCCAATTTCGGCAATGGAAGCAGGTGCTGATATGGCGGCGGTTAGTATGCATAAGACTGGAACATCTTTGACACAGAGCTCTATTTTGTTGACAAGAAATACGGTAAATCCGGATTATGTCAGACAAATTATTAATTTGACACAGACAACAAGCGGTTCGTATCTGTTGCTGTCATCTTTGGATATTGCGCGTAAAAATATGAGTTTGTATGGCAAGCAGTTTAACGAAAAAACAATTGAATACGCAAGTTATGCCAGAGACGAATTGAATAAGTTAGGCGGCTATTATGCATTTGGAGAAGAACTTATTGATGGAGATATGGTCTATGACTTTGATAAGACAAAGCTGTCTGTGCATACAAGAGATATTGGACTTGCCGGTATTGAAGTGTATGATTATTTAAGAGATGAATATGGAATACAGATTGAATTTGGTGACATTGGAAATATCTTAGCAATTATTTCCGGTGGAGACAGAAACCTTGAAATAGAACGTTTGATTTCAGCATTATCAGAAATTAAGAGATTACACGAGCGGGAAAAAGCCGGTTTATTCGATCATGAATATATTAATCCGATGGTTGTTATGGGGCCGCAGAAGGCATTCTTTGAAAGAAAGCGGTCAGTTCCAATTAAACAGAGTGCAGATAAGATATGTAGTGAGTTTGTTATGTGTTATCCGCCGGGAATTCCGATTCTCGCACCGGGAGAGATGATTACAAATGAAATTATCAACTATATTGAATATGCGAAGGAAAAAGGCTGTCTTGTAACAGGAACACAGGATATGAATGTAGAATATATTAATGTCGTAGATACAAACTAGCAATCAGTTACAGTCGGAACGGAGAATGGAATGGAATTATGGTATACAGACCGTCATACGCAGAATGTGCATTTGACGATGAAGGTAAAGAAGCAGTTAGTCAGTGTTCAGAGCGAGTTTCAGAGCATTGATATTTTAGATACATATGAGTTTGGCAAGGTGCTTGTTCTTGACGGGGAATTGATGATTACCCAAAAGGATGAATTTATTTATCATGAAATGGTAACGCATGTGCCGATGGCAGTGCATCCAAATGTGAAGAATGTACTTGTAGTTGGTGCCGGGGATGGTGGTACCATTCGGGAATTAACAAAATATGATACAATTGAAAATATTGATATGGTTGAGATTGATAAAATGGTAACAGATTCCTGCATGGAATATTTTCAGGAAACGTCTTGTAAACTAACAGATCCAAGAGTACATATGCATTTTGAGGAGAGCTTGCGATTTGTTCGTATGAAAAAGGACGAGTATGATTTGATTATTGTAGACTGTGCAGATCCGTATGGACCGGCAGAAGGCTTGTTTACAAGAGAGTTTTATGGCAATTGCTATAAGGCATTGCATGAGGATGGAATCTTGATTAACCAGCATGAAAGTCCGTATTACAGCGAACATTCAAGATCTGTACAGAAGGCACACAGCCATATCCAGCAGGTATTTCCATATAGTACGGTGTATCAGTGTCACATTCCATCATATCCGTCTGGACACTGGTTGTTTGGATTTGCTTCAAAGAAGTATGATCCAATCAATGATTTGCATGAAAAAGAATGGAATGCACTCGGATTAAAGACACGTTATTACAATACGGATTTGCATAAAGGAAGTTTTTATTTGCCAACTTATGTAAAAGAGTTGTTAGGAACAAACGAAGTATAGCAAAATAAGGAAAAATTCAAAATCATCGTAAGATGAGTTGTAAGTACTTTGCGTGTTGTATTATATTTTTATTAAATATCAGATATACAGCAGTAAAATGTTTGATTTCTGTGGTAATATCCGATACAATGAAGAAAATAATAAGGGTGTGCAATTGTGCATCAAAACAAAGAATATCAAGTGGATTACATTTAGATAAATGGAGGAAAAGAAGATGGGTAAAGCATTGATTATTGGCGCAGGAGGCGTTGCCGGAGTTGCAGTACACAAGTGTTGTCAGAATCCGGAAGTATTTGAAGAAATTTGTATTGCAAGCAGAACTAAATCGCGTTGTGATGATTTAAAGAAGGCTTGTGAAGAAAAATACGGCACAGGAGCAGGCAAGACAAAGATTACAACTGCGCAGTTAGATGCAGATCATGTAGATGAGATTGTTGCATTGATTCGCAAGTTCAACCCGGATATTGTTATGAATATTGCACTTCCATATCAGGATTTGACGATTATGGATGCATGTTTAGAAACGAAGACGAATTATATGGATACAGCCAACTATGAACCGCCTGAAACAGCACATTTCGAATATTCATGGCAGTGGGCATACAGAGAAAAATTTGAGAAAGCCGGTATCACAGCATTATTGGGTTCAGGCTTTGATCCGGGTGTAACAGGTGTGTTCTCAGCATATGCACAGAAGCATTATTTTGATGAAATTGAATATATTGATATCTTAGACTGCAATGGTGGCGATCATGGATATCCGTTTGCAACAAACTTCAATCCGGAAATTAATATTCGTGAAGTTTCTGCAAAGGGAAGTTATTGGGAAGATGGTCATTGGGTAGAAACAGAACCAATGGAAATCAAGAGAGAATACAATTTCGATGGCGTTGGAATGAAGGATATGTACTTACTTCACCATGAGGAGATTGAATCACTTGCATTAAATATTAAGGGCATTAAGAGAATTCGTTTCTTTATGACATTTGGTCAGAGCTATTTGACACATTTGAAGTGCCTTGAGAATGTTGGAATGACATCCATTGAACCGGTAGAGTTTGAAGGACATCAGATTATTCCGTTACAGTTCTTAAAGGCATTGCTGCCAGATCCTGCTTCATTAGGACCACGTACCGTCGGTAAGACAAATATCGGTTGTATCTTTAAGGGTAAGAAGGATGGCAAGGATAAAGTGTATTATGTATACAATATGTGCGACCATCAGGAATGTTATAAAGAAGTTGGTTCACAGGCAGTATCTTATACAACAGGTGTGCCGGCTATGATTGGTGCAATGATGTTAATGACAGGCAAGTGGAATAAGCCGGGCGTACACAATATTGAAGAATTTGATCCGGATCCATTTATGGAACAGCTCAACAAATGTGGTTTGCCATGGGTAGAAAATTTCAATCCGGTTATGGTTGACTAATTAATCAAATATAAAAGTGTCTGTTACAGACGGAAAAAGGGTTCTATGATGATTGTCACGGAACCCCTTTCTATTACATAAGAAACTCTTTAAGTTTCGTAAATTGTATAGCTGGTTAAGAGACAGATAATTATAGAATATATTAAGTGTGGTATAGACAGAAAAATAAATTAGAACAAACTACGAATATCTTACATGTTGTCAATAGCTTTTGCATTTGATTTTATTCATATTTGCATGAGATAGAAGATGATTATTTATGTAAAATTTGCTGTCCACTTTGTTGATGCATATATGATTTATCATGCGGAGGGAAGTTATAATAATAAAGAAATGCACCTGCATATTTGATGAATAAGCCAAGTAATTGTTAGTGAATGATTAAGGATGGTAAGAGTTATAGAGATAATAGAAATAAGACATACATATAAGTACAGGAGGAGATAATCAATGGAATTAGATTTTAATCAGGTGAAAACGCCTGCATATATTCTTGATGAGAGATTATTAGAGAAGAATTTGCAAGTATTAAAGTCTGTTATGGATCGAACAGGCTGCAAAATTTTACTTGCGCAAAAAGGATTTTCGATGTTTGCAGTATATCCGCTGATTAAGAAATATTTGTGCGGAACAACAGCAAGCTCATTATATGAAGCTAAGTTGGGATATGAAGAAATGGGTGGGGAAACACATATTTTCTCACCGGCATATCGAAAAGAAGAGTTTGGCGATATTATGCATATGTGCGATCATATTGTCTTTAATTCCCTAAAGCAGTGGGGAAAGTTTCAGAAAGATGTGGAAACATATAATCAGTCAGAGGATAAGACACATACGATTGGTTGTGGAATTCGTATGAATCCGGAATATGCAGAAGTGGAACATGAGATTTATAATCCTTGTTGTGCAGGTTCGAGATTGGGAACGACATTGCCGGAGTTTGAAAAAATGTTACAGGAAGACGAGACATTATTAGATGGAATTGACGGATTGCATTTTCATGTCATGTGCGAACAGAACTCAGATACATTAGAGCGTGTTTTAGAACATGTAGAAGAAAAGTTTGGAAAATATATGGCATTGCCACAGATTCATTGGGTGAATTTTGGAGGCGGACATCACATTACACGAAAAGATTATGATATAGAACTTCTTGTGAAATGTGTGACGCATATTCAGGAAAAGTATCATGTACAAGTATACTTAGAACCGGGAGAAGCGGTTGCGTTAAATACAGGCTATATGGTCGCATCAGTTATGGATGTATCAGAGCAGACATTTGGAGAGCATCATACACATACAGCAATTTTGGATGCTTCCGCTGCATGTCATATGCCGGATGTATTAGAAATGCCTTATCGTCCGGAAATCATCGGTGCCGGTCAGCCGGGAGAAAAGGCGTATACCTATCGTTTTGGCGGAAATACTTGCCTCGCAGGAGATATTATTGGCGATTATTCTTTTGATCATGAATTACAAGAAGGCGAGAAGTTAGTATTCTGCGATATGGCACATTATAGTATGGTAAAAAATAATACCTTTAACGGCATAGCACTTCCGGATATTCTTTCTTTTAATGAAGAAAAAGGAGTCTATATTGTCAAACAGTTTGGTTATGAGAACTTTAAGACACGTCTATCATAAGATGTATATTTAATAAATTATTTTCTATGCAAAAGCTACAGCTGGAAAATACAATAAATACAGAAATATCCTTTAGGTGTTACAATGATGCGTATTCTATAGAACATTTAAAGGATATTTGTTATTTGTGAAGAAAATGACAGAAACGAATAGTATCATCCATATGTAATAGGAAAGATACTATTTATAAAATATAGTGGATATATGTCGTTATAGGATTGTTGTTATCTTGATGCGAAAATATAAGGATGGAGAGAACGATATATCACAATATGACAGGATATTGGAAACGACGATAAAGAGATAAACATAGAAGAATATAGTAATATAGAAGGAGTCAGATGCCTGATAAGAGGCATTTATAATAAAATTATGATGGTTAGAAACGCACAGATGCAGGACTTAGAAGTCATTATGCAAATATATCAACATGCCCGTGCATTTATGGCAGCAAATGGCAATCCAAATCAATGGGGACCGACCAACTGGCCTCCACAAGAAAAGATAGAACATGATATTAAGAAGAATATCTGCTATGTCTGCGAGGAAGAAGATCGGGTGATTGGAGTATTTTCATATATGTATGGCAAAAATATAGAGCAGACATATAATGATATAGAAGGAAAGTGGATGCGAAACAATACATATGGAGTAATACATCGTCTGGCAACAGATGGCTCCGTGCGTGGGACGGGAACATTCTGTATAGAGTGGGTGTGGAATCAGTGTGGGCATATAAGAATAGATACACACATAGATAATATCATTATGCAGAAGCTGTTAGAAAAGAATGGCTTTCGTAAGTGTGGAATCATTCATGTAGCACAGGATAAGTACCCTAGAATCGCCTATGAAAAATAATTTTAAAAAACTTTAAAAAAGGTGTTGACATATTGTGAGGTAGGTGCTATTATAATCAAGTCGCTGCGGTACAGCAACGACAACAAATAAGAACTTTGATAATTGAATAGTAAAACAACCTTGAAAATTCTTTAAGAATTATTCATAAAGCGAATTGTTATTAAG
>AUXO010418822.1_pt1 | contig 30879 bp, 24 predicted proteins | sample 768731 | NCBI WGS metagenome assembly AUXO01 (sample SAMN02715735, study PRJNA202380) | gut metagenome | biome: sheep rumen | host: Ovis aries | place: New Zealand: Palmerston North
GATGCTGCCTGGGTGGCCAGTAGCAATAGTCACAATCAGGTAAAGGCTATCCGTACACGCAACGGTCACACCATAGAAATACATGATGAAGGTAACGACGGCTATATTCGTATCTATGATAATGAGAAAGAGAACTATATCCTTACCTTCTCAACAGACCAGAAGCTGATTAAACTTGAATCTACCGGCAATATAGAATTATATGCCAAGAACGATATCATCATGCATGCTGGTCATGATATTAACGCCAGTGCCGATAATGACATCTTCATTGCAGCCTCTCACGATATGCAGCGGACAGCCGATAACGATATTCGCGAACATGCAGGAAATGACCGTAGTACTAACATTGATCGCAATGACTCTCTATCTGTAAGTGAGAACCAATTCATTAAGATTGGTGACAACAAAGATGAACAAGTTGAACACAAGCTGCAAGTTACTGCCGAGAATATCCGCGAAGAGGCGAAAGACCAGTTGCTTGAATATTCAACAACGCATCACATGAAAGCCAGTGACTCTGCAGCTCTCAATGCAGGCAGCCGTGTTGATATAAAGGCAGGAGTCGTTAAAGTTCAATAATTTTTAATATAACCTGTTTAGTTATTTATGGATTACCTAATACAACAATTATCAAGTGATATTCATGCATTTAAAACAGGCGGCAATGCAAAGTTCTTATCTGATCGTATAAAGGACACTGTTTATAAAATCTCAGAAGGATGTCGTATGACACATAATCAAGCGAGGAAACTGGAATTTCTTCTGCATGAAATTTCTTCAGATCAAGCTTTAAAATGGGTCGTTTACGATGATTTGAAAAGAAAACTTAGGGATTCCATTTGTAGAACTAGGGAAGAAGTTGCATCATCATTCTATGCATATTGGGGAAAAGATCTTAAGCAAGTCAATGCGATTAATTTTAAACATGATATTTATATTGGGAAGATTTCAAAAGGAACAGTATTATATCAATGGTGTAAGGCCATTATTGTTGATGGAAAAGCATCCCTTTATGATGAGAAAACTAACATTTCGACAATAGGTGAGTATTTTTGTTTTAGAAAAGTTCCACAGGAACAGTTAGGCATAAGTCCATATTACGATTTAATGGATGTTTCTGGCAAATTTCTGGGAACAGCAAAACGAGAGTGCTATAAATTCTGTTTTCCATTTGATGCAGAATGCTTGTTGAGTGCAGCAAGAGGTACATATGACAACTGGAACAATATGCAAAGATATGCCTCAGGAAAACTTAGAAGAAATTCCATAGGGCGACCCGAAGGAATGCCATTATGGGCTGTCGGAGGTCAGCAACAGGTTTATATACCACTTGGATTTGGTGATGATATGAGAAACAAGAAAAGGTTAGCTATGGAACTCGCAAAAATTGCTCAACCTGCTTAAAAACAATTCATAATACAAATGCCAGATTCTTACGTTTGTTCAGGTGCAACGATGAAGTGTTCAATGGGAACTAGCCAGTCTAAGCTGACGGTTCTTCCCTCGCGCACAGTGTTTCTCACGGGACAACCAATGGCCAACATTAGTGACCATCTTTCGATGGTAAATCTTGCCCCTTTTGGACGGTGTCGGTCATTAGGCTTTCCGGCAACTGCGTCTGCAACTGCTGCAAATCATGGTTCGCTTACACCTATGCCATGTATGCACAATACTCCTTTCCCTTGGATGGGTGGCAAGAATGACTATATTATTAAAGGAGAGCCTGCCTTACTAAAATCAAGCACATGTTCTTGTATGTGGGGAGGAACAATAAGTATAATTGATGACGGACAACATGGTGAAGGGACACAATGGGTTCAAAAGAAGGAAAGAGAATTTTAAGATAGTGTTTATAATAGGATATGCCTAATCCAAGTGTTACAGAAGCAGACAGCTTAGATACCCAAGACAGTTCAAAAACGTTTTTTATAAAAGACGTTCATATTGGAGTGTTTTTTGATGGTACCAATAATAATATGGTGCAACAAGCATATTTTCATACATACAAAAAAAATAAGGGGAAAAAAGAAGTAGCATCAATCGCCGAAGGATATAATAAATGGGAAATCTTGCAAAAAAAAAGTGAAGAATTAGAAGCGGATGTCAATTTTTCCTTAAATCAAGCTGGATGTATGGCTGATGCTGGAAGGGATTCTGAAGTTTCTCGCTATATTGAAGAAGCCGAAGCAAAAAAGAAAGAGCTAAAATCAATAGAAGAATCAATAGAGAAATTACAAGTAGAAGCCCATATTGACGCAAACGCTATGGTATCTGATGAAAAGAACGGGTATTCAAACATTGCAATTTTGCATAGTCTGTTAAAATCCCAAGAAAGTACTGATGACACCAAATACTACAACCTATATATCGAAGGAAGTGGAGCTAATGATATTGTAACTACAAAAGGCAAAACAATCTTAGCAGAAGGCAATATAAATGGTCTCGGATTTGGAGTAGGATTAACAGGAGTAACTGCATTAGTTAGTAAGGCGGTTAAATATGTGTATAATTATTTGTCTGATCTCATTACTCATCTAAACGAAAACACTAATTATCACTTTTATGTTTTTGGCTTTAGTAGAGGGGCAACTTGTGCAAGACTCTTTACTCAACTAACAGCAAGGGAAGAAAACTCTAATAATCTGGAATGTGAGAAAGAATTTTCACATGACACATCAAAAGTCAAAGAACTGGTAAATAAAGAAAGTGGAAGGCTTCCTTTTATGGAATCGCATTTTTTGAGTGCTAATGCGTCTGGCGCAGGTGTAATTAAACGGAGTAATGTAAAAGTTGAATTTTTGGGAATATATGATACAGTAGCTTCTATAGGTTTGTTACAACAAAAAGACGGTTGGATTAATGGCCTAAAAACAAGCTACGATAAAGTATTCCCTCAATATAAAGACATCTATCATTTCCAAAATGCAGCCCATTATGGTTTATATATACCACAAACAACAGGCATGGGTTATACATGTCACATTTGTGCTGCTGATGAGTTCAGAGAAAACTTCGCTTTAGTTAACATTGGTGACAAGCTACCTCAAAATTCTTCTGAGATAATAATACCCGGATGTCATAGTGACGTTGGAGGCGGATATGTAACAGAAGTTGGTAAAGAACGAGTGCTATATAAATTTACCCCACGAAAAACTACTCAGAAAGATAAAGATGGTAATGAGAAGGTAATTTCATCAATTTTTGCTAAAAGGGGCATTTTTGATAAAACATATAAGACCTTAGAAGAGGCAACAATGTTTATCAATAATCCATATGATGGTCCTTCAAAAAATAATATAGTTCGTTTATCAGGCAATTGTTTAAACATACTCGGGTGGATTGATAAAAACTGGGATGACAAAAAGAAACGATTATGTACGGATTCAATGCTAAAAAATCCGTGTACTGTTCGATTGACTGATTCAGATTCCGACAAATGTGTAAAATTCAAAAGACATGCAATAGGTGGTTATAGCAATATTCCATTATCTATGATGATGAAATGTGTACGCGAATTACCGCTTGATCTCCAATTGTTTGCAGAATCAGCAACTCCTTATGATATTCCAACTGAATTAACGACTCTAGCGAATAATATGTTGAAACATGTGAATCCCGCATCAAGTCAAAGACTTTGGATTATACCAAAAGGTGGTTATGGGGGGGAGCTATATCGGCTACTTCGATTAAAATACTTACATTTTACAGCTTCATCTCAATTGATAAATTGGCGTATGGATTGGAAAGTTATTGAACCAGATTGGGCCAATTTCGGCAACGAATGTAATTACGATGAAAATTCAACAATTTGTAGAATCATGTATAATGGAGAAGAACTATGTCCTTCTTCGTCAAAAGAAGGAATTAATTATATGTATGACATGTCTAAACTTTCAACGCGTGTAGAGCCTATATTCGTTGACAGTAAGCGGCCACTGTTATATAATCTCCCATAAGTTTATATATGGAATATAATATTCATGTTTCTGGTAATGCGCCTTGGCTTTTCCCTACAGATTCATTCTTTGGGCTGTTATGGTATGGAGATAATGAGGCATTAGAAATACCCAAAAGAATTCCTTATAAGGGTGAATGGGGAGAGGTTCTTACTACAATCGTTACGTTACGAGATACATACCCCATGCCATATAAACTTAATTTAGTATGGTTATCCTTAACAGAAAAAAAAATCTATGAGGTTGATGCAGAACTTCCAAAGAAAGAGATGGAGGATAAATGGAATTTAACAGATGATAATGGAGATCCCCTTTTTTCTCATATTGTGATTGGCATGGCTCCATATGGTCAAGTAGCTATATGGCTAAATGGTTATAAAAAATCTATAATTATTGACTGGATTCAAGGTGAGGAAACTACTGTCGAGTTATCTGACTTCTTGCCTTATTATTCAGGACAGAAGATAGAAGATTATTGTGATTCTATTATTGGAAAGAATCAAAAAACAAATAATCAGTACCATAAAGTGGAATTACCTTTACGCCATTTATTCGACAAATACATGCAACAGTTCACATATCGTTATTTAGTGGTGTTTGAACATTGGGATAGGAGGGAAAAAACATGGCAAATAATTGAAAATGAAGAGAAACGACCTGTTTATAAATATATAGAAGATTCTTTATACGATGGGACACACGACAAGATACATAATGAGGGGTTGACATGTTACCATCAGGCAGGTAAACCAAAGAAATTGATAGTGAAATGGAACATAAACAGAACAGAATATACTGCATCTTTTTGGCTTAATGATGAAGATATTTGTTTCATTTTTGACCGATTTTATGGCGCTCATCCAGAAACCAAGGCTGATTTCATGATAAGGATTGATGCTGAGCAAAACAAATATGAATTGGCACTATATCGTTACGGTCTTAAAGAACCGCAGGTGATTAGTGAATCGGCATATCAACTTCTTGTATTTAAAAACAAATTTGAATATTATCGAAGTGCGAACTACAACCAGCCACGAGGTGCATGGATATAGTAATAAGATAAAAACAATAATAACAATAAAAACAAAAATTTAAATAATTATGGCAAACGAAGAATTCTACGATGATGAGTTTATCATCAATTTGACAATCGACGGAACTTCATACGATGAAGTTGAAGTGAAAGTAACAGATCCGAACAAGACCATTCGTGATCAGATTAACACCATTGTGCAGGTGTTTGAATTGCCCAAGATGGATAACGGAGGCAATCCTATCCAGTACCTTCTGGGACAGATGCTTGATGATGGCGAGGAGCCTGAAATCCTTGACTTTGAGGATGAGGATGGTCGTGAGCAGTGTCTAATGGATTATAATGTGCAGCCTGGGGATCATCTTCACTTGATTTCTGTTCCTATTGCTGGTTGAATGTAAAAAAACATGTAGGCAAGTATGAATGACTTAATCAATAATTTCAACCAAAAAGAGTTGTCTGGTCGTGATGCCCGTCTCTTGCAGGAATGGCAGCAATTGGATAGTCTTTGCAGTAAACGTAAAACTGCAAGTCCTAATCCTCGTAAGCCATCCCTTTCTTACATTATTCGTAAAAAGAATATTATGGGGCTCCCCACGGAATACGAAATATGGTATCGCTGTAAATCCATCGTTGGTGTAAAAGATACGGCCATACCCCGTGAACCAATCTTTGGCTATCTTCACAAGATGAGTATTGTACTTCCAAACAATTATCCTTCCGCTGATGGCAATCCCATATTCACGTTTAGAACAAATATATGGCATCCGAATATCCGTTATTCTGGAAGTTTCAAAGGACATGTTTGTTTGACCATTAAAGAAATGGGAGTATTGGCCTCTCTAAAGGACTTGGTTCTTCGTGTGGAACGGTACTTAAAGTATCAGCTTTATCATGCCCAGAACACTTACCCCTATCCTGAAGACCAGAATGTAGCCGAGTGGGTACGGGAAGAAGGTGAACCAAACGGATGGACTCGTTTTGGACAGGATGCTCCTGAAAAGGAGCAACCTTTGGTGTCTTATAACGACAGTGTTGATGAAACAATGAAAAATAAACCTGTAAATAAATCTTTGATTATATGAGAAAAAAAATAGTATTCATGTTGCTTTTCTTCTTTGCAGTCGTGGGAAGTTATGCGAATGAGGTACGAAAGGTTAAGTTAGATAATGAGCATACTGAAAAGACTGAATCCTTTGGTTTTTGCAACGTATCAGTTACTAAGAAATACTCAGATGAGAACGGTAACACCTTGGTCGAAGTTGAGATAGACAACATTGATGAAGAGAACATTATTGTTCTTTTTGGGCATGATTATTCAGAAAGAGAATTGAAGAAGCTTCCGCTCTCAATATCACTTGACTCGTCAATTCCTGGTACCAAAGGTGAACGAAGCATTCAAGTTAGTAAAGATGTCCCTGGTATGCAGGTAATTAACCCAAATGAAAAAAAGAAATTGAAGATAATCGAAATTAAGGATGGAGAAGAACGGTCATGTCGTTTGCCTTTTTATATTGCCAGGTATAATAACAAACGAAAGACAAAAATTCGTTTAATAGAAGTAGTCGAAGAGGAATTGATAGTTGAAGTTGAGTCGCGCGATGAGGATTATATTCGATTGGAGAGTGAATGTGATTCTTTGATAGGAGAAATAAGCAAACAAACGTTTTGCAATCATCCAAGACACAGAATTTCATTAGAAAATCAAGAGGCACCTTATAAAACAAGAATTGACAAGATTAAAGCTGAAATCAAAAAAATACAACCCCAAAAAGGGTTCTCCACTGACAGAGGCTATCAGAGATATGATGATCTGAAGCAGAAACTTGATGCGATAGACTTTACCGCTTATGAAGGAGATTGTGGCAATCCAAGGAATCATAAGAGTGTACCATCACGTTCTCGCCATAGTTGTAAATATTGTAATTCATCATTACAGCAGATTTATCATTATTTGGATGATTATTACAAAAAGATATATAATCGAAAAACCACAAAGGAGTCTGTTATGGCCGATGTAAATCTTTTGTATAAGTGTTGTACTGATAGCAACTGTAGCAAACATGCATCTTTGTGGAATAGCAGTGACTACAAGTCGAAAATTATAGACAGATATAACAGAATTAGTAATTTCTGATAATGGGAAGTAAAAATGTCTTTATTGCATTTGTCCTCTGTTTAGCTTGTGTTTCTTTATGTGCAAGGGAGGTGACTGATACCTTGGAGTCATCGAAAAGAGACAAGGTGATAGTTACTTACAATGTTACACAAAATGATGGGCAGGTTGTCGTGGAATTCCTTCATGCAAGGAAAATATTAGGAAAGACTTACCGAGACAAATACAAAAGTCTTGACGAAGTTGCCATTCTGTTCTTTGACAGGATTGGCAATTATGAGGATGGCATGAGGTTTTCAGGCATAAATGTTAGTGCTTTTATGGTTCCGAGTGATGTCGTTTACGAATCTTCCGAAGATGGATATTTCTTACTAAATGACAATCCCAAACTAAAGTTTAAGCTTCGTAATTCAGAAACTATAGAATTGGCAATTCCACTGTTTCTTGCTCATTATGAGCGGAAACTCCGCTATAAAGTATTCAGCCGATGTGAAGACCTAATCATAAAACTGTCGAATAGAAAGCCTTCAAAGAGACAAGTTGTACCGACTCAGCAGTTGATTACTCAGACCGTTACATCACAGGAAGAAGTGGAGGAACCTTTGTCAGAATCAGATGAAGCAAAAATCCACATTAGAATTATTTATGATCTTTTGGATGAGCAGGACGGTGAAGAGTTTAGTAGTGAACTTCAACAGGCTATTTCAAGATTGAGAGTGATTGGGCATAGCACATCTGACCAAAATCTTTCTTCACGGATTAACTCCGTCTTGGATGAGTGCAAAGTTCGAGAAAAAGAACTAAAAGCAAGTGCGAATGCTGTAGCAGAATCAGCAGCAAAAGAAGCAGAACTTCGAGCTAAACATGCAGAAGAACAAGCACAAGCTCGTCATGATTCTATTGCAGCAGCAGCCCAACAGAAAGCAGAAGAGGATCGGAAGCAAAACCTTTGGCTAATCATTGGTGGAGTGATTCTTGCAGTTCTCGCATTTGTAGGCAATCAAATGTTTCAGCATTTCCGTAATGTGAAAAATCAAAAGAGTATTATGGATATGCAGCAAAATGTGGTTAAGCGTGCAGAAGATGAGGCTAAGCGTCGTGCGAGAAACATGGCACAAAGCCAAATCAATCGCGTTCAAGGAGAGGCAAGGCGTAAGACACGTAGTGCCATCAATGATGGAATCGGGAAAATGGGAAAAAAAGGAAAAGGCAATAAAGGAATTTCAATATGAATATGAAAAGAATCAAGATTATATTAACAGTTACTCTTTTGTACTTGACTGGTATTGCGCTTGGTCAGGAAATATCAAAGAGCGACATTGAAATGAAATGGGCAGATAGTCCTAATCCTGGGCGAATTCGTGTGACCGCTATTAAAAACAAGTCTGCGGTTGATGTTAGAGTTCTATTTATTAATGAATATGGGAATGGCACGAAGTCCATAGACATTAAGCCTGGCCAAACAAGGCATGATGTAGATATCACCTGTAATTTGGTTAAGGCCAAAGCTATAAATGGTAGCAATGACTACATCCAAATCTACTGGAAAAAGAAAGAAGAAAAAAAGCAAAAAGAGAAAAAAGAAGTAGTAGAGCCAGAGAAAAAGGATGAAGATGAAAAACCATTGTTGTTGGATCGAAGTCAAATAGTTCAAAAAACAACAATTAATGCAAATGAAAACAAACCTGCTCAAATAAACAAAAAGGGCCCAATAGGTTTGGAAGACATAATTCCAGATTTCAACAATTATCTTGAATCAATTCCTGACCTTTCAATTTCTTATATTACAGCTGAGACATCGGCTATTGATGAGCATATTAAGAGTTTGAGGAACTGGAAAGACAAAGATGCTTACATAAGCGAGCATCATTTGAACAAATATATTAATACCTGTAACGATTCGCTGTCAGAATTAAAAAAGAATATGACTTCTTTTGTTTACGATTACTTTAGCAAATTTGACAACAAAGAAGTTTCCAATAAAAAGGAATGCCTTGATAGTATTCAGAAAATACTAATAGACAGACTTGCACAACGAGATGCAAACATAAAACGTTTGGCAGATGAAATTAATACTCCACCAGCAGCAGATCCTTTTGATTGGAAAAGGCTGGATTGGAGATTCATAGGTGTCTGCTCAGGTGTTTTCCTGTTTTTAGCTATCCTGATTGTATGGTTTAGGAAAGCAAACAAGAAAACTATAACAACAACATTAGCAAAGAATGATTCTACTGGAACTTCCGATGTTTCGTCTGCTATAGTTGTGCGTAGAAAGACTACATCAATATTAAGAAAGCAGAGTCTTGAAGATGTTATAGATAATGATGCTTATTTGAAGCTTGATTGTAATGACTTCTGTGCAGATTCCGCAGTTAGGAGAATGTATATCAAGAATACTTGTATTAAAGACATCTATAATATGTATGCTGAGGATTTGCGTAATCCCAATAACCCGAAAGAAGATGGGTGTATGGTATTAGGCCGATGGGTTCATGATGAACAAAGCAATGAATATTATGTTTCACTTGAACATATAGTACTTCCAGGTGATGATGCTGTGTTCTCTGAATATGAACTAAATTTTGGTGGTAAGATAAAATTAAAAGTAACTGAGAAATTGAGAAAGTTGAGGAGAGAGACAAATTTGCAATATGATTTGACCTGTTGGGTTCATTCACATCCAGGATTAGGTGTGTTCTTCAGCAATTCGGATAGTAATGTACAAATGCAATTGAAACATCCAACACATCCGAATTTCTTAACGGCAATAGTTGTTGATATACTTACCCCACAGCAAGAAATTGGTATCTTTACATTTAAACGAGATTCCTCAATCAATTCAAAAGCTGACTTGAAAAAAATGTACTCTCTTGAAGAGTTGTATAAATGGGCTGTGGAAAGTGATCGAAATTCTTTTAAGCCTGAAGATTACTATAACACTTTGGCTGATGCAAATTCTCACCAAAACGATTGCTATGGTATTGAACTTAGTAATGGAGCAATTATTGATATGGGAATGTTAGTTGCAGAGAATAGCTTCGGATTAGCAGGTATGGTGCATGGCTTTAACAATCAACAAGGGTTAAAGACAGAATTTGTAGCTTCTACCGTTTCAAAAAATGAAGCGGTTCCCGACAATGAACTAATCGGTTGTTTCGTAATAGCCACTCATTGCAGTATTCCTTCTATTAGAAAACTAATAGCAAGCTATATTGGAAAGATTAAGTTTGTACTTGTTTACACGGTTGCTGACGGATTACTGACCTCTATTCCTGTTGTCAATCAGGATCTTTGTACTGACGAGAAATATTATGGTGAACAAAAATTAGAAGATCTCAAAATATGGACAAGAAGAAAGAGATAATTATGAAAAGGATTGTTACTGTTTTGACTATTGTCGCTGTGGCATTAGGTGTGAATGCACAGGACGTAAAGCAGATTGTGTTCTGCGACAAAAAGTATGAATATGGTGTCGGGAAAGATAGTATAACACTCTTCCTTAAGGTGTTGGATAGCGATAAGAATCGCTCTACCGAAGTTACCGTTAAGGATTTAGAGGAAAGAATGGATATAAAAGAGAACGGAAACTTAATAATTCCAAGCAGACGTAAAATCCAATCTCTAACCAGCGGGCAACGCATACCTGCTGGCTACACTTTCTCGCTATTGGTTGATTTGAGTATTCCAGATGATGGAAAAGCTCAAATATATGATGTTATCGGACGGTTAGTTGAAAGTGCACCAGACAGTTGTGTTTATTTGTCTTTCTTTGGTGATGAAATCACTTCAAGTAATCTTGTAACCAAAGATAATTTCGCTAAGTACAAATCTCATTTCCAAACAAGTGCTACCAAGAAATATTTCTATGGCGCATTATATTCAAAACTCGCAGAGTTTGATGGAGGGAATACTGATTTAGAGAGTTCTGTAAAAGTACAAGCGAACTATTCTAAAAATAGAACTATTGCCAATCGGGCAAAAGAGAACAAAGATAAAAACCTTTTATTCGTTTTTACAGAAGGAAGTAAAAGACCAGAAGATGAAACCATCACCTTCGTTGAAGTAACGGATTATGAAGCAAATTGTTCTCATATTGTCCCCAAAGTTTATGCTTTCTATTACACAGGAAACGGAATTGACGAAAATGTCAAAATGACATTTGAAGGCGTTACCTCGCCTCGTGATCCTTCTACTGGTAATGTGATTGCTGAAAGGAAGGGAGATTACAAACCTTCAGACGACATTAACAGCGTTTTGGCAGATTTTGAGCAAGTCGTACAAGATGCGATGTATGACTTTGCTTTCACATATAAGGTAAACGCAGGTGACGTTTATAATGGTAAAACAACATATACAGCAGAGTGGAGAGGTGAACAAATAGGTGAAGGAGCCTATTCTATTGGTACCGCTGAGAATCCTTGGCCAACACATGAAGAGAGTGTGGTTGATGCTATTATTAAATATATAGTTGCCATTCTTGCTACATTACTGACGATTGTATTCTTCTTCTGTGTGATGAAGATTCTTATACCATATATCAAATCCAAGTCATTTGCGCTCAAATATTACAGAAAATATGAGCAAGAAGCTAATATTCAAAGAAGAATTTGCCATTATTGCAAACAGGACATCCAGCCAGGACAGATGGTTGTTGTAAAGTGTAAACATATAATGCATGTTCATTGCTGGCATCAGAATGGATTTAAATGTGCAGAATATGGGCAGAACTGCAAAATCGGTATTCAGGATCATATTGATTGGAAAGAGCTCTTGACGATGAATTCACTAAGGGATTGCTATCAGACAATTGCTGGTATATGTGCTGGTCTTGTAAGCTGGATACTATACGAGTTGATGGGAAGAGGTGGGTTTACTTCAATGGCTAATGGTATCGTAAGTACATTCTTTACCAACGAAGAACAGCAACTTAACCTGTTCGAGACATGTGTAACAAAGGTATCAGCATTCTTGACAATCGGATTCCTTTTGGGATTCTTCCTCTCTCTCATCTTTAGATATAATGACGAATACAGGAAAAAGGATTGGAGGGTATATCTTAAAATCGTTGGCCTCTCCTTAGTATCTGGAATTATCGGTATGGCTGCATTTGCAATCGGAGCAATAATTTTCTGTTTGTTGCTATCCGTAATAAATACGACTTACATTCCGTGGTATTGTTCTTTGCCTGCCTACCTTTTATTCTCTGTTTGTGCATCGCTTAGTCTAACCATAAAGTCGTCGATCCCTGTGAGGAGTGCTATGATTGGAGGCGTTTGCTCAGCCATTATTGGATTCATTGTTCTCTACTTCTCAAGTATCACCAGCTCCAAGTATGGCTGGATGAACATGTTGCTTGATTTTGTAATTTATGGCGGAGGACTTGGAGCATCACTTGTAACTGTTCGTATACTGGCTGAAAAGTATTTCCTTATTATACAAAATGGAGTAAAAGCTGGACAAAAAATACCTATTCATAAGTGGATGAATGCAACGGGGGGCGGCAATAAAGTATCGTTAGGTATGACAGGTGAATGTGAAATTCAAATGAACTGGGAGAAGAGCAATAAGGTCGCTAAAGAACATGCGCAACTCTTTATTGACCATACTAAATCTTTGCCTATGATTAAACCATTAGCTACTGGTGTCATTTTTAATACTCGCGCAGAATTACCAGTTGGAAAACCATCAGTTTTGTCGAATGGAGATACATTTAAAATAGGTGATACAATTTTTCAATATGTTGAAACTGATTAATAACAAAAAAATAGTAGTATGAAAAAGTATTTTTCTTTGATTGCATTTCTGGCTCTTTCGGTGTCGGGATATGCACAAATCGTTGACAACTTTGAAGTAGGCCCCTACGAGGTTGATTACAAAGGTTCAGGTGATTACAAGTTCCGCTTACGTAAAGGAGTGGATTTGTATGATTATTTTGAGCTAAAGAAAGACACGACAATTCAAGTGATGGAGAGCCCTTCATTACCAGTTAAAGGGGCGTTTCAGCTTAATGTGTTTATGAGTTTACCAAGATTTGTTGTTAATGGGGCATCAAATGTTTGGGGAGTAGATGGCGCTTGGAAACAACAGATAGGGCAAAAAGTTTATTTCAATGCAGGACTATCTGTTGGTATCTCTATAGGGAAATATGGGGATGTATATAAAGATTATAAGAATTTTGAAAATGGTGCCTATAAGGAGACTATGTTTGAAGTGGGTGTTCCTCTTTCAATAGAACTAAGCAATTTAGACCGAAAAAAGGCTTCTTTATATGGAGGGATTGGGGTCGTTCCAACTTTCTACACTGGCGGTAAAAATGCTGCGGGCGAAAGCAAATCTGGATTTTTTCTTGCTCCTCGACTTGATATAGGTGGTTATCTTCCTTTAGGAAACCAGTTAGTTCGTCTTGGCGGTTTTGCCCAATATGACATTAACCTCTCTACTGGTGATTATGATATATTTAAAGAAAGAATAGGAAGGTTCTTTATCGGGGCAAATATTGGTCTTGTGTTTTAATCAATAAGAGCATCATGCAGCAAGAAAAAAAATATGAATGGGGAGAGGGGGTCTTTACCCTCCTTTCCTGGTTCAAAAAGGATAAAGTGAAAAATGCCCGTGTTTTGGTAGCAGGGGCAGGAGCACTAGGAAATGAGGTGGTTAAAGATTTAGCACTTTTTGGTGTAGGTCATATATATGTGGTTGATTTTGACCAAATTGAAATATCAAATCTTACACGTTCCGTACTTTTTAGAGAAGAGGATGCTTATAGCCATTCTTACAAAGCTGAGATTGTTGCTAAAAGGGCAATGGAAATTAACCCTCAAATAAAGGTAACTCCAATTGTTGGAAACCTTTTTTCTGAAGTTGGTTTTGGATTATATCGTGGTGTTGATGTTGTTATAGGTTGTCTTGATAGCAGAATTGCTCGTTATCTGCTTAATAGACTATGTATGCGGGCTGGAAAGACCTGGATAGATGGAAGTATAGAAAATCTAACAGGTGCAGTTAAGGTATATACTCCTGGGATAAACTGCTATGAGTGTGGATTGTCACGGGAAGAATTTAATGTTATCATGCTTAGGACTGGTTGCGCAGATGTTGTTCGCACGCAAAGTTCAGCAGGAAGAGTCGCAACAACCCCTATCAGTGCATCAATAATTGGAGCAATGCAGGTACAAGAGGCCATGAAGATTATCCATCTTGATTCCGATAACAGCAGTCAATTTAAGACTCTTCAAGGTAAAATGCTGCGGTATGAAGGAATGACAAACAGTATGAATATATACAAGTATTCATCTTGGAAGAAAAATTGTCCAGCACATGAGCGTTGGGAGAATATTGTTGAAGGTAAAAAATTATCGGCTTCAATGACTGTTAAGGAAGTTATGGAGGGATTAAAATCATTACTGAATGTACAGGCTTTAGAAATCAACATGAGAAACAATAAGTTTATCGACAAGATAGTTTCGGATAAGCCTGAGAAAGAGTTTGAAGTGATGGTTCCCGAATCAAAACTTGATGATTATATTAGTAGCAATTCAGAATTGAAGAAACTAAGTTATAGAACGCTGTTTCATAAATCTTTCTACGAGAACATCGATGCAGAATTCCCATATAAGAACCTTAGTTTACAGCAGATAGGTATTCCACCGTTTGATGTAATACAAGTAGCAACAGAAAAGGGACTGTTCTTTGTTGAACTTTCAGGTGACTCTGATTTGTTTATCTAATATGTTGCCAAGGAATATTCCAGAAGATATTAATATCGAATTATTGCTTTCCTACTTTCCTGAGGAAAGTTATAAAGTGGCATTCAGGGGATTGCATAAGCGAAACTCCTATAAGGACGTTGTAGATATTGAGGAAAAACGTGATGGAACGTTTTTATTAGGTATCGGTAGGAATAGTTTGTACAATTCTTTGCCAGAATATATGTTCCATGCTGTAGATCGGTTTAACAACATTCCTAAATCGGAGGAAAAAGAAAAATTTGCGGAAGAATATCAGAAACAGGAACTTGAGAAAGAAAACGCATACAAATTCTTTGCACCGATTGACCTGTATTTGCTAAAACTAAGGGTCATGGTAAGGGAACGTCTAAATGAATATGTTGAGAACAATAAGGTTTTGATTGACATCATCTGCGACGGGCTAACAGATGCACAAAAAACAAACCGATTTATCAGACAAACTCTTCAATTCATTCCATCATGCAAGACCATAAGAGGAGACAAAACATTGCTAACCTTGTTGCTTCGCAAAGTTTTTATGGAAGAAGGACTGGTGATTGATAGACATCATGAAACAGTAACATATAGGGATGAAATGCCAGGATATGCAGACGGCCTTGATGCCGTTATTGAAGAAAGCTATGTCGGAAATGTTTTTGATGAGAGAACAACAATTTACGATATTCATTATTGGTCTGAAGAGGACTGCAATGAAGATTTCCTTAAGTTTTTAGACGATATTAATCTATATCAGGATTTTGTTCAGAATTATTTCCTTTCCATTGAAGAAGTGCTACGTTTTAATATATGTAAAGACGAAGCACCTTTAAGACTATCAGATGATATTGTTTTCAATTACTTGAACTATAATACAAATCTATAAATATGACAAAAAGAATTTGCTGGAAAAAGGGTATGAGGCTTACTGATGATATTCTCAGGGCTTCAGATAATTGTGCAATGGAACTCGTTGGCAATGCTTTTGCCTTAGCTGCTGTAGGCCGTTTTGGATTATTTCCATCTACGACACCATTTGAATTGTCCCTTAATATTAACAAAGGACTTGTTGATGTGGAACAGCTCAATTGTATGGCAGTAACCAAAGAGGGTGTCCTTATAGATGCTCATTATGACACTAAATTCACGAATACATTTGATACACGTGTTCAAATACCAGAGGGGACTAGTGAAAAGGAATTGATACTGACAATTGATACATATTTAGATAAGTGGAAAGACACTAACGATGGTTATGAGAGTCCTGAGTATTCTTTTTCCTTGATAGCTCCTAAAAGTCCTTTACCTGCCAATTCACTTCCTATCGCTCGTCTTGTGGATGAATATGGATGGAGAATGGATGATGTAGATTTCGTGCCTCCTTGCCTTTATATAACATCTCATCAAAAGTATATTGAATTAAAGAAACATTTTGAAGAGGTTCTTGTTGCTGTAGATGCAAAAGCTCGAAAGTTGTTACATGCCAATGGAAAACAGGTAATCCGTATGTTCTGGCCAGTGGTTCAGCAACTTATGATTACTATTAATCAAGAGTGCGATCTAATGACCCCAATGGATTTGCTGGCTAATGTTCAGAAATTCGTCAGTGCCTTTACATGCGCTTGTGATCTTGATGACTATATCAATTTAGCAGAGGCCGATAAATTTAGAAATTTTGTCTATGCACCATATAATTATAAAGATGCATATCTGATAATTAGAGATGGGCTTGAATTATGCTACTCCATTAATGAGAAGGTCGGAAAATTAGATGAAGGCCAACAGACCCCCTCAACAATAGAGGCCCCAACAATTTCGGAATCTCAGCTTGTAAAAAGATGTACGAATAGTAAAACAAGAGTTCAGATAACCAATAACGTAGCAGGAGCTACTGTTTATTATACTGTTGATGGAGGAGAACCGACTCAAACATCTAAGAATGGCCAAATAATTCAAATAGATAGCGGATTCAATAACTCCAGAAAAAGAGAACAAGACAAAACTGTCACCGTTAGAGTTAAAGCGTTCCTTAACGGACAATTCAGTAACACTAACACATACGAAATCACTTTGCAAAAAGATATTGAGCGCTGGACAGGCATAGAAATTTAACGATGAATTTTTCTAGTACACCTCTTTCTTTTAATAATTCTGATACAGGCATTAGAATCGTTCGCGATATAGAAGAGCATATCTCCATGCTTGATAATCTCGTCGAATTAATTGTGTTTACGCCAAGAGGGAGTTTTAATGGTGATCCAGATTTTGGATTCGAATATTGGAATCACGAATATTCAAACGTACACTATCGCGAATTTAATAACGAGCAGACTGGATTTTCTTCAGGTGGGCTATATAATGAGATTACAAAAAAAGAATGCCAGGAGAGCATACGCCAAAGTTTATCGACATATGCTCCACAACTGAAGCAAGTTTTTGTCTCAATGGAACTTAATTCTGCAGAAGTTGAAAATCAACGAAAGAAAAAAGTTCCTTCTAAATACATTGTTACGATTTCGGTTGAGGGTAATATAGATGATGGTTTAGGAACCACGTGTAAATATGAGAAGAATGTAGTGTTTTTTATTGAGCCAACGGCTCGAAAATATAGAATTTAAGTTTCCTATGGATATTGATATAGAAAGAAGAGTTAATGAGGCTATAGAACAACTGCACAAGATTTCAATTGATGGCATAGATTTCAATCAAATGGATCCTATTGCCAAAATGATGCTTATTGCTCTAATCAATGAAGTACAGAAGATACAAGACTATGTCGATAGTACATCGCAACGTATAGTTGAACGATATTGTTCAGACTTTATCCCCTATGAAAATGTAAATGCGGTACCTGCTATAACTTTGATTAACCCTACATTTAAGCCCAAAAAGGACACAGGTATAATAAATGTTGGAGCGGGGGCGTCTTTTACGTATAAAGAAAGTAATAGTAAACTTTCTCTGAATTATATTCCTCTGTTTTGCACATCACTTCTTCCGCATTCTGACTTGTATGTTCTTACTCCTCAAAAGATGTCGTATAGTCAAGGCTCACGTGCTATAAACATGGATAAAAAGAGTTGTGTGTGGGTCGGTATAACTACAAAAGCGGAAATTGACAGCATACAGGGGGTGTCTCTACTTATCACAGGAACTAATAGAATTCTACCAGAACACGTTTTCGTTGGCATAGAGGACAAGGAGCTTGAGGTCTCTACCATGCACGAGATAGAGAATATTGAAATGGTAGAGCCTTTTGATGCTCAACAGTCATCAGGAATGTTCTTTTCACTCATTAATGTTTGGAAAGAGAATCTTCTTAATATAGAGGATTCCACCTTATTGTATATTACTGATTCCACAAAAGATAGAGATTTGTTTAAACCGCGAGCCTATCCACGATTGTTTCAACAATGGTTAGAAGACGAAGCTTTAGATTGTTTTGAACCAAATACATTGTGGCTAAGATTAGAGTTTCCAGATGACTATGTGGTACCAGATACATGTCAGGTAACGGTAAATGTACTTCCTGTTGTGAATGTTGATGTGAATAGTCTAACGCTAACCCAAGCTTCTCCTATAGCAAAGTTGCAAAAGCATGAAGACTCGTTCTTCCTTAAAATTTTAGAAACGAGTTCATTATCTCACAAACAAGGATTTAATATGAATGCGGAAGAAATCATAGTAAGAGATTTTGATGCATGTTGCTACCATAACGGGAATCTATATAGAGACGTTAGAAATTTATACAACCGTTTTAAAGATGATTACTATGCTTTTATAGAATATAATGGCATAAAGGATGAGGAAGTGTTGAAACAGTTGCGTGAAACTATCAATCGCCTCGGCAAGAGTGTTGTAGATAAAAATACGAGGTTCAAGTTTGATAGTGGAACTTATGTGATGAAGAATATGAATCAATACCCACTTACAACCTCGACCAAAGTCAGCTACATAACTACTCAAGGGAAAATAGGAAACACACCTATGATTGGCCAAACGATGGATGTTAAGAATTTGCCAGCTATTGAGTCAAAAGTTAGGATCATCGTTTCACCTATGGGAGGGGCAGACAAAGCATCTGTAGATGAACGGTATGAACAGCTACGCTATTATTCTTTAACTAATGACCGCTTATATACCAAAATGGATATTGAAGCTTTCTTGCGGAAAGAAATAATGGCTGAGTTTGGCAAATCGGAGTTTAAACGTATATATATTCGGATTAATGTTGAAGGAGCAGGAGGTCAAAATTCTCTTCAAAGAGGTCTGTATATTGACATTGAATTTAAAGATAAAAAGAATTATGAGAAGGCCATTAGAGATTCCTTTGACAAACTTATGAAGCAGAAGATAGGAAGCAAATCATGCATTGCGATGCCAATTATTGTTAAACTTGTTAATTTAGAAGGTAATATCAATGGATGATCTATATCAACAGTTCGTCAATCATTCCATAAATTGGATTGAAACAGACATCTCTTTAATATCAAGGATTCCAATTCCAAAAGACTACAAGGAAAAACGAATAATCTTTGATAACGAACTAATTAAATTTATTCGCTTACTATCATCCAAAGGCTTTTGTAGTGAAGTTTCCTCTTTAATTTCCTCATTGTGGACAAAGCAGATGGAGTTATATTGGTTAGAGACAAAATTTAAAGCGGAACTTTTTGTGCTTATTGGTTCTTTTTTTGTGGGATTGGGCGAAGCAGTACTTATAGTCTCAATAATATTATTAGTAGTTGAAGCGATTGAAAACAGCGGGAAAGTGAATCTTTTTTCTGTGATTGGCATAGCATGTCCCCTTCTTAGAAAATGCAAATGGATAACTCCGCATATAGACAAAATAGAACATTCAATAGGAACCTTATCTAAATCTCAGATTCAAACAAAATTTGGAACAATATTAAAAGGCTTCCCTGATCATACTGTATCATCAAATGCTAGGAGTCTTGTTGTTTCTGATAGTGTGAAAAGAACTGAGACTTTTCGTGACATTCTAAATGAGATTGGTTTGATTTTGCAAAAGATGAGTAAAAATCCGCAGATAACGAATTTTATCTCAATTCTTTCCAAGAGAATAGAAAGTATAAAGAAAGGTCTAAAATCGATATCTGTACAGCCCAAAGTGCATACGCCTATCAAACAACCGACTTCTTCCACAAGAGTCAACAACTTTGATACAGGAAAGACATATAATCTTAATTTTGGTAATCAGCCCCAGAACATTCCTCCCGTAGGTCGTCTCGACGTAGGAAGTATCATGTATGAAGGAAAAAAAATACAACAAAGAGGAATTAGCCTATATGGAATAGGTTATGGTTACAATCCGCAAGCGATTATAAATCCATGGTAAAAAAATGTACGTCAATACTATTATGCTTCTTGTATGTTGAGATTATTGCTCATGCACAAACATCTTCTGACATACAATCCTATGTTGCCCAATATAAGCAAATTGCATTAGACCAAGAAAGAGAATTTGGCATACCAGCTCCAATTACTCTTGCTCAGGGAATATTGGAATCTGGTGCGGGAAAGAGTGGATTGACACAAAAATCGAACAACCATTTTGGAATCAAAAAAGGTACAGGCTGGAGTGGACCATTATGTTATGCATGGGATGATGATCCTCAGAAAAGTCCATTCCGTGTTTATTCATCTGCTGCAGAGTCATATAGAGATCATTCAATGTTTCTTAAGAATAATAGTAGATACAGTTCGCTATTTTCCAAAAGTATTTATGACTATCGTGGTTGGGCAAATGGATTGCAAAGAGCTGGCTATGCTACTTCGCCAACTTATGCAAAGGCATTAATTGGCTATATTGATAGTTATAAACTATATGCAATTAACGGAGGCGTGAAACTACACCCCGGGAAAATGGTAACAATAACAAGAACCATAACAAGAGCTGAATTGGTCAATAGAAAAGACATACAGATGGAAGAAACTGAAGAGTCAGAAGAACAAGAGGAATTTGAGAGGACTATAAGAAAATTCGTGGTAGAAATAAATGGCGTTAGGTGTACCATTCTATATCCAGGCGAGACATTGTCTTCTATCGCGATGAAATATGATATATCAAAAAGAGATTTGTTGCTATTCAATGAAACGACAAGCGAGAATGACTTCCAAGAAGGAGACATAGTTTTTTTAGGAAAAAAGAAAAAGAAATACGAAGGAGCTCAGGACTTCTATAAAGCAAAGGATGGTGAATCTCTATACACAATTTCTCAGCGTTTTGGAATTAAACTGGCAAGTTTAACGAAGATGAACCATAAAGATTCATTTTCTGTTTTAGCTGAAGGCGAGAAGTTAAGGCTTAAATAATGAGTGAAAATCTCTGGAAGATGATTGAGATTGAAAAGTATATTGATGACAAAGGTCTTTTCGATGGAAGGTATCTACTCTTGCGACAACTTAGTACAGCAGGAGGTACTGCTGATGTGTGGTTAGCAGAAGACAAAGATACCGAAGACGAGAAGTTGGCAGACGAGGATGGGGACGAAATCGTTAAAGTTGAAGGTTCCGCTGTTCTAGTTGCGATTAAAATATATCGGCCCAAAAATATATTAGACGCGGAAGGCGTTCAGACATTTAGGAAGGAATACAGAACAGTATATAATTGTCATCATGCAAATTTGTTAAAGCCAACTGGATTTGCAATAATTGATGAAAGTATTCCATATCTGATTATGCCTTACTGTGAAAAAGGCTCAGCAGAAAGGTTAGTAGGGAAACTCTCGGATAAGGATGAAATATGGAAGTTTATATTTGACACGGCATCAGGACTGGCATATTTACATTCATGTAAACCACCTATTATTCATCAAGACATAAAACCCGCAAATATTCTTATTGATGACAATAACAACTATTGTATCACTGATTTCGGCATTAGTGTAAAAAGTGGGAATGATAACGAGAATTATTTGGATGATGAAAATAGTGGAACTATCATATATATGCCACCAGAACGCTTTATAGAAGGATATGAAGCTAATGCAAAAAGTGATGTGTGGTCATTGGGAGCAACAATCTATGAACTCATAACGGGTGATGTGCCATTTGGAGATAAAGGAGGGGAAGGACAATCTGAAACCAATCTAAAACCACCAATAAAGGCAAAAATTCCAAAGAGTATAAAGTCTTTAGTGTATTCTTGCTTAGATGCCAATCCCGAAAAAAGGCCTTCAGCAGAAGCGGTAGCTGAATTCGCAAGAAAGAAAGGGAAAAAATACTTCATAATAAATGCATTCGTGTTATTGGCTTTGATTATTGTTGCTTCTCTAATTATTACTTGGAGTTATACAAATTCCTCAGAGACAGAACTCCCATTTGTAACGTTGTGCAATAGTGGTGATTCAATTATAAATATAGAAAAGGATAATGCTGCAACTGACAATCCAGTGGAAAATATTACTTCACGCAAACGTCTAAATGAAGCAGTTGAATTTTACAAAAGAGCTCTACAAGAAAAAGAATATATTACTGAGCGAAGGGATAGTATAAACAATAGGATTAATGCTATTCGTGAAATGTCAGATCTATATAATAAATATGAGGATGTATGTGACTCTTTAAATATGGCTAAAGAAGTAGACTTAGAAATACAGTCCGCATTTTATGAAGACAAACGAAATAACATTTCGAACATAATAAAAAATAAAATAATAGTTTTATGAAGAAAAAACTCTTATTACTTATGGGGTTGCTGGTTGGAGGTTATTATGGCCAAGTTAATGCCCAGTCGTGCCGTGATCTTTTCAAAGACGCTAATCAACTTGTACAAGACGGTAAGTTGGAAAAGGCAAAGACGAAATATCAGCAAGTTGTAAATTGTGGCGATAATTTCTATCTTCCTGATAGCAGAGAGAAAATCAAATGGATTGATAGAGTTATGGCGAAGCCTAACAAGGCAAAGCCATTCGCAATATCTGATAATGAAATCGTTATTCCATATCAGGGAGGTCAGGATGTAATTACTGTAGATGGCGACGGTTCTTGGACAGCTTCTGTTGGAAACTCTGGACAAGGTTGGTGCAAAATCAAAAGAGAAAAGGGAAAAGTATATGTTATAAGTGATGCTAACGAAAATAGCATTGACAGAACTTGTGAGATTAGTATCTCAATGGGAGGAAAAACAAAGAAAGTCAAAGTTAAAAATGACAGGGCACCTGAAGTTCTTGTCCCGTCAGTAGAAAATATAACATTCCCCTCAAAAGGAGAAACGAATACTGTAGAAGTTCGTTCAAATACAGATTGGAAAATAACTGATGTCCCTGGATGGATTATTACAAGCAAAGAAGATGGGAAAATAACACTGACTGCCCAAGCCAATGATAATAATCAAGAACGAAAAGCAGATATCAAGATTGAAAGTACTTCTAAATCTGTCATAATCAATATATATCAAGGCGCAGGTCTTGATCATTTGGCTTTTTCAAAAAATGATCTGCATTTTGGCCCTGATGGCGGCGATGAGTATATCAACGTCTATACCGATGCCGATGACTGGAGATTTGGTGATTTCCCTCATTGGTGCCAAGTCTCAAAGGTTGCCGATAACCTAATAAGGGTTCATTGCACTCCAAATGATCCCATCAATTTGAATAGAGAAGCAAGTGTAAATGTTACAACCGGGAAGCAGACTCTTGGTATTAATGTTAGCCAAGAGGCAAAACCATTTGTTGCTGTTATTCCAAATTTTGGTATTGGTGGCAGAGCAATTTCATTCGGAATTAGTGCTGGATATGTTATTCCTGTTATTTCTACTTCTTCTGGTGGTAACTATACAGGAAGTGTTGTTAACTATGCATTAGGAAATAGTGCAGAAGAAGCCTCATATTCTGTTTCCGGCGGATTTAACATTGGAGCTTTCGCAGATATACGTTTATACAAAAACTTCTATTTAAAGGCAGGTTTGGAATTCACGCATTATTCATATAAGAATGAGTTCAATAAAGATGTTGAACGGCGCATATTGCAAACCAGTCAGTATTATCTTGGTGGGCCGACTCAGAACAACTACAAAGAAGAATACACAATAAATCAATTGGAAATTCCTATACTTGCTTCTTATAGATTAGCCACAAGTAGAATTAGTCATGTTCAACTGAATGTTGGTCCCGTAGTATATTATGGGTTATCTGCTAAAATGAAATTGTCAGGAAATACTGATACAGAAACATTACATGCATACAAATACACTAATCTCCAATATACAGATCAGTTATATAATAACTCTACATATTCGTCACATTATGCTGGATCTGGAGAATTGGATTTATACGGTAAGCATTTTGATTATACTGAGACGTATACTATGGGAAATAATGCTGACATTACTAAATCCTACGACCTTGATAGTTCACCACTAAATAGGTTAAACTTTGGTATACGAATGGGGGTTGCGTTTGAATATGCTGGTGTAAGTTTGGGTTTAGAATATAATCTGATGCTTACGAATATGGCTGATAAGAAATTCTGGGAGAGTGATAGATTGACAATTTTTGATCAAACTCCTGGTACTGTCATGTCTGGCTACAAACAGCGTAACAGCTACTTTGGAATTAAACTGGGTTACACATTTAGGTATTAAGTAAATAAAAGTAATAATTACTAAAACAATAGAAACTATGAAACATATTATTAGAATCGTACTTTTCGCAGTATGTCTTTTTGCTTGTTATTCATGTGAAGACGACAGCAAAAACGAACAGAAGATAGACATTCCAGAGGTTGACATTGCTGATGAAATTATTGGCGAATGGGTATATGACATTCCAGAAGAAAATGCATGGCAATCCATGAAGTTTGTTGCAGAAGGTTCTTATTTTTGTTATTCTGACAATAAAGAAAAATGGACAGAAGTCTTGAAAAACATCAATAAAGGAAACTACGGAGTAAAAGGGAATGTAATATCTGCATCGAATGGCGCAACTTATCTTGACATGACCGTCTCAAAGATTAATGGCTATGAGTTTACTGGAAGGCTAAATGAAACTACTGTTGATTTCAAATTCAACAAAGTTGTTATGCGTACCCATCTTACGTTTGGCCAATCTGTATTACCGCCATATGAACAATTGGTAGATACAACCATAGTTGGTTACAAATCACACGATGAAAGCATCGCAACAGTTGATAATAGTACTGGTGAGATTACCGCAGTAGCAAATAATGGACGAACCTATGTTGATATTATAACAAAAAGTGGTACTGCCGTTGTAAAAGTTATGATAGGTAAGGTAAATGATGGAGATGAAGCAGAACTTTCACCAATTAAGAAAAAAGAAGTCGTAATTACTGATGGACCCTCTTGGAAATTCCCAGATTGTATCCTCGGAACATGGGTTTGGAATGTCAGTTATTGGGAATCGTTTAATTTCTTAGAGAATGGCAAGGTCTATTATTCTAATGTAGATGCTGCAAGGGGCATCTACAATGAGAATGCCCCAGGAGAATATACAATAGACACATCGACCAATAGACTTACATTAAAAGTATTACCTACAGGTGGAACGCAGATGACGGTAATTATGGCTATGACTGCAATTAGCAAGTATAGTTTTACTGCCAAGTTCTATGATACAAATGGATATTCAAATGGCACGTTCACTTACGCAAAACAATTGGGATCTATTGAACTGAAAGGAGGCGAAACGATAATCCCGGAATATAACACACTTGTTGAGACTGGCACTGTCATTAATAAATATCAATCTCACAATTCTAATGTTGCTGAAGTCAATAGCGAGACTGGCGAGATAACAGCAAAGGCGGGTGGGAAAACCTATATTGATATTGTTACGGATGACGGTACTGCTGTCTTGGAGGTTATTGTTAAGTGCTTTATGCAATACAATTACGAAGATTATATTGGAGTAAATAAGCAAACTGTCACCAATACTTTTGAGCATGTTTACACAACTGATGGTGATGACATAATTTACAATTACCGCAAGGGATCTGTTGCAGAAGAAGAGGGCGTCGTAAAAGATGCGAATTGGGATCAGATATTATTTAGATTCGATTCTTCAACGGGTAAAGTAAAAGCCATATCTCTTTTGGCAAAAAAGGATGTTTGGTTTACAATAGAAGAAATGACTCAGTACCTGTCTCAGCGCTTCTATGTTTATGAAAAAGGCTCTGAAGAGAATTTTAAGGCATTTATGAATGTTGAGAATTTTGAGGATGCGACCATTGGTGTGACATGGGACATGACGAATGGCATTTTGACATATGTGAAAATACCGCATAAGGCAGAAACATCTGTCCTTGATTATGGTGGCTATTTAGGAAAGACACGTGAAGAAATCAAAGCTTTGATGAATGGTTATTCCGTTGTTTCGGAAACGGATGAGAGAATTGGATATACAATAGGCAGTGAATACCTAAAAATGGCAAGATTCTCATTTAAGGCAAGTTCTGGAATTAAAGCCACGGTACAGGAGGTCGTACTTTATCTTAACATGGGAATTGACTCAGTTTTTGTCAAGAGCGAAATAGAAAGAAACTACAAATACTCTGATGGTGTTGAAGGCAGCTATTTGAATTATTATTCAGAAGACATGAAAATTAGGGTTGTTTACCAGATTAGCTCAAATCTTATACAATTCATTCAGAGATAATCGTTTATAGTAGAATGTCCTTCTCGATTGTGAAGGGCATTCTTAAAGTAGATAAAACATGTTAAATATTGAAGAATTTGTAGATCATAGTGAACTCTTTGATGGACACTATGCGCTAATCCGTCCTCTTAGTGTAGATGGTGCCACTGCAGACGTTTGGCTTGCTTTAGATGCAAATACTGTAACTGAGGATGTTCAATTGTCAGATATAGCCAGTCTAAATGAAGATGAAATTGAAAAACTAGGTCTTGTGGTGGCCATTAAAATATACCGTCCTCAAAATGCTCTTGATATAGAAGGAGAGCAAAGATTTCGTGACGAATACATGATAGTTTTCAATTGCCATCACACAAATTTGATTCATCCAACGCATTTTTCAATTTTCAGAGAAACTCCGTATCTTGTTTTGCCATATTGCAAGCATGGCTCTTCGGAATTACTTATAGGTAATCTCCATGGAAACAATAATATCTGGAAGTATATTAAGGATGTTGCGTCAGGATTAGCTTATTTGCATGCATTAACACCACCTATCATACATCAGGATATAAAACCTGCTAATATCCTATTAGATGATACCTTTCATTATGCTATTACTGATTTTGGCATAAGTTCGCAAAAAGGTGGCGTCCATGGATTTTATTATGATGAGGAAAATAGTGGTACACTTGCATACATGGCTCCAGAACGATTCCAGGATGGGACAGAGCCAATGCCTCAGAGTGATATTTGGGCTTTTGGAGCTACCCTATATGAAATACTGACAGGTAAAATTCCATTTGGAGAAGAGGGCGGAAAAAATCAAATTGAGTCTGATGCCACTATGCCTATTATACCAAACATTTCATCAGACATTCAAAGGCTAATACATGCATGTTTGTCAAAAGAGCCTGGAAACAGACCTTCAGCAGAACAAATTGTTATGGCTGCTGAAGCACAACAATACCCGGTAAAATCGAAAAAGTTTTTTTATGGAGCAATTATTTCCTTAGCGATAGTACTTATTGTGTTCGCAACACTTTTTATAATAAAGTCTAATACATATCAGCCAACTTCGGAAGAATTGTATAATGTCGCTCTTACTAAAATGAATAGTAGTGATATCGACTCGCTACAATTAGGATTAGAAATTATGGATAGTTTAAGCAATATGAACTATATTCCGGCAATATACCAAATGGCTTTTACTTATGGTTGGTATTCTGATAGTATATCTGTAAATAGGAAAAGAATGCTTGGAATCGCGATGGACAAAGACTATCTGCCTGTTTCTGATAGATATAGCAATATGGCAGTGGCCCTTTTCACAAGAATTGTGGAGCTAAATGACTCTTCTTATGCAGATATTAATGCTATGGCTACATATCGTTTAGCATGTTATTATGTGATGGATAACAATAACTTTAAGCAAAATCTGGAAAAAGGAAAGAAATTGCTATTGCGTTCAAAAGAATGGGCGATAATGGCTGGTGATAATAAGTTGTTAGATAGTATTGAGAAAGGATTAGCTTCCTTTCAATATAAGGAATAAAATAACAAATATATGAATAAAAAATTGATTTTGGGGCTTGCCATTTGTGCAGCGACTTCAAGTGTTAAAGGACAGGTTGTAAAATGGTTAATCCCGCCTATGTATAATGATATACATATGGCGAACGGAGAAAAACTTGTTATTACAGATTCTTTAGATAACAAGATTCTTTGGACATGTTCAGGCAATCGCCTTGCTATGACTGAAGATCAACTTTTTTCGTATGAAGAAGGCTTTGCGGTTACTACTAAGAAAGGAAGTGATGTTATTACTGGGTTTTATGATAAAAGAGGAAAATTTACCCATTTGTCAGAATGCTACGCCACTTACTCAATGCCTTTTTTCTCGAATAATTATCTTTTAGTACGCGAAGATGACTTATATAGGTTTGTAAACACTAAGGGAGAGATAAGTGTTGAACAATATGCAAAAGCCTATCCCTTTTCTAATGGTTATGCATCTTGCAATATATATGGCAATCTTCAAAAAAGGAAAGATCCATACAACCTTCTGTTGACTAAAGAATATGAACAAGTGCATTTTTCATACGAAAAGAAACAGTTTGACAATGATGATATTGAATTTATTTCATCGATTAATGATGAAAATATTGGTATTGTTATAGCAAAACATCGTTTGTATTACTTTAATGGAAAAGATAAAAGCCTATCTCCAGTTTTTGCCAAAAAGGATGAGACGAACATTAAAAATCAGGCAAAACTTGAAGACAAACTTGCTTTATGCTTTTCAAATGAATCTGACTCTATATCTGTCCTAAAAGCGAAATGTGGTAAAAATGATAGAATCGTAATAAGATTTGATGCACTTATGATTCCCATATCCATATCTCTTTCGGATGGGGAGTATGTATATAAAAAGACTCCAAAAGTCCAACGGCCTTTTGATACAGAACTGAGAATGACACAAGAGGGAACTAAGTATGGAATTTCATGGGATAGCAAAGAAATACTTCCTCCACAACTGGACAACTTAATTGCTTGTTTTGATGATAAAGCTTTTGTCCGTTTGTCTGGAAAATGCGGAATGTTCCAGGTATTAAAAGATGAAGAATTTAAAATTATTATTAATAAAGGAAACCCTATCGATTTCAGACATCAAAAATATGAGACAACCATACGTTTGGATTTGCCGATAATTATATCTTCTCGTAATACTAAAATAGAAATAGATCCGAATTCAGGGTGTGAAGTTGACATGCCCTCTGGCGAAAAGAAAGATACTGAATTTGGCAATTTTATTCAATACAACTGTGTATTAAGCATTCCGAAATCACTACCAGATGAAATGTATAATGATTATAGAAATGAAATTACGTATCCCACACAGGTTATTTATGATGGATTAAAATCGCCTGTGATTCCTTTTAAAGTGAAAGCATGGCATTATAAGTATTTTAATGTTGATGTAAATGATTCGGAAACTTCAATCCAAAAAGGCTCTCTTTCATTCACTTTTAACATCAATGCAGAACGAAATCCAGGTGAAGCTGTATATCCAACAAGTGTGAACATACAGACAGATTCTTTACAATGCGAATTAGAAAAAATCTCTGAAACACGTTACAAGTGTAAGGTGTTAACATTAAATGAAGGAACGAATAATATAGTTGTTCAAATACTTGAAGATGGCTGTCCTCCCGCATCTTTCCCATTTGAAGTTACCTATACTAAACCATCAGCAAGGACGAGATATAAACCTGCTGTTAAAGAAGATGTAGTAATTAGAAAGAAAACAAAAGTCTTGCCAACCCCACATCTTGATATTTAATAATACTGAAGATATGAAGATAAAAATAGTAGCTGTAACTGACACAGGCAAAGAGCGTACTAATAATGAAGACGCATTTATTATATGCCCAGATTTATCGCAACAAGACTGGACACAAAGTGGGACACCAACATATATTCCACTAAATAGATATGGCTCTGTCTTAGTTGTCGCTGATGGAATGGGTGGTGCAAATGCTGGTGAAGTAGCTTCGTCAATAGCAACAAAATCTGTAAAGAAAGCATTTACGAAAGAAAGTGTTGAGAATGTCCTGAAGACAAATAATGTTGAGGATTTCCTTAATTCTTGTATAAGGAAAGCTGATGAAGCGATTAACAAGAAAATAAATGAAGATCCAGATACTTGTGGAATGGGGACTACAATTGTTGTATGCTGGATAGTTGGTAATACTGCACATATTGCATGGTGTGGTGATAGTAGGTGCTATATATACAATCCCCTTAGTGGTCTTAGACCTCTAACTAAAGATCATTCTCTGGTACAGGAGTTAGTTGATAGTGGTCAGATTTCAGAGAAAGAGGCTTTCACTCATCCAGACAACAATGTAATTACTAGAGGGCTTGGAGATGTTGATTCACAAGCAACACCTGATATTGTTTCATATCAATTAAGTCCTAATGATACGATATTATTGTGCAGTGATGGCTTATGCGGATATTGTACTAATAAGGAAATAGAGAGAGTTATGAAGTCTAATTACATTGATATTATGAGATGCCGTGATGAACTAATGAAACACGCATTAGATTCTGGAGGTTATGACAATATTTGCATATCTATAGCTTCAATTATCAGTGATGAACAGAATATTCCTGCATTGTTAACAATAGTTCAAAGTCTCAAATTGTATGTAAAACGATTATTCGGCCTGAGTTAAAAGAGGCATAAATTGATGACCGAAGGGTTGTGACAATTTTGTTGCAACCCTTCGGTCATATATATGGTATCACTTACCGCTATTAATTCTGGTCAATTCGTCGTTCACAATTTGCTTCACGGTGGTGGAGGCATAAAAAAGGCATCTCGCCCCGTGACGTGAGCGAGATGCCGATAGCGTTTATACTTATA
>AUXO017275017.1_pt1 | contig 30800 bp, 23 predicted proteins | sample 768731 | NCBI WGS metagenome assembly AUXO01 (sample SAMN02715735, study PRJNA202380) | gut metagenome | biome: sheep rumen | host: Ovis aries | place: New Zealand: Palmerston North
TACAAAAACAGGAAAAAGATAAGAGAATCAATGAACTAACAGGACAAGTAGATGATATAACCATACAAAAACAGGAAAAAGACGAGAAGATCAGAATACTCCTAGAACAAAAAGAGGAATTAGAAAAATTCAAAAAAGACGTATATAATTCTACTAGCTGGAAGATAACAAAGCCACTACGAAAACTAAAATTCTGGAAATAGAGAATTAATCCAATAATAATTAGAGTTGAAAAGCCATGACATACAAATTAACAGTAATATTACCAGTATATAATGTTAATAACTATCTGGATAGAGCAATAGAATCCATAAGATCTCAGACAATAGGATTTGAGAATATTGAAGTAATATTCGTGGATGATAAATCAACAGATAATAGTAATGAAAAAATAAAAATTTATGCTAACGAATATGATAATGTTAAAAGCTATTATCTTGAAGAAAATAGCGGATATGCTGGTAAACCAAGAAATGTCGGGTTAAAACATGCTACTAGTGATTACATCATGTTTCTTGACCCAGATGACACATATAATCCTGAGGCATGTGAAATATTATATAATATTATAGTGGATGAGGACGTGGACATTGTATCTGGTAATTACATGTTTGTTGGCCGTACATTTAATGAAATTAAATCATGGAATTTTCTAGAACTTGAAAATAACAGAATTAGAGTAGAACATTTAAGAGATAATCCGAATCTTCTTAGAGTTCCACCATCTGTATGGGCTAAGATTTATAGAAGAGAATTTCTAGAGGATAATAATATACATTTTCTGGAAAATAAACCTAGTGAGGATTTATATTTTGTTTACTATTGTCTTACAAAAGCCGAGGGTATAATATATATTAACAGACCCGTGCTTAATTATATTAAACGTGATGATGATGAGTCTATTACCAGCCAGTTAAGTGCTGATAATTTACGTTATTATCTTGATGTATATAATTTAGTTGGTGATGTACTTGATAACTATGATGAAAGTTATCATTGGGCTATTGCTAATCATTTAGACAATTGGAGTAAAAGATTTATAAAAAGTGATATTTCATCTAGTGATAGGGCTGATTTAATCAATGAATTCCTATTACTATTTAATAGATTCAGAGACTCTAAAGATGTAATTCCCGAACCTATTAAACTATATATGAATGAAGCCTTTGATAGTATTGTTAATATTACCAAGTATGAAAATAATGTTATAAATAATCTTATTGATGAGAAAAAAGAGTTAAACGATAAAATCAGTAAATTAGAAGATGAATTATCTAGTCTTCATGGATCATACAGGAAGTTACAGGATGAAATGATTTCTAAGAATAATATTATTATCTCTAAGAATAAAGTTTTAAATGATTTAAATGATGATAAGAATTAATTTTAGTATTTTACTATCAATTATCTTTTTTAGAACTATTTTTATTTAGAAAAAAATTGTAAGTAATTATTTTTTTTAAAAAAAAATAAAAGTAAGTATTTATTTCCAGTTTTAATAGATTATTTTTTTTTATATTATACAATTTAGGCTAAAAATTTAATATTTTTCTTATATTAATGCGTGGCAGTGGTTTTTACGGTTACATGAGAATTTTATATAATTAGCGAGATTATCGTATTCATCTGTCCAGTCAAAGTATGATACGTATCCTGCTAGTAGGTTGTTAACGAATTGTCTTGGCATTTTACTTGTGTTAATATTCCTTTTTAGGTAGTCATCGTTTGTGGGTAAGCATAATCCTAGCATGCATGCATCATGATGTAGGGCGTAGTCTATCTCCCAGTTTACATTTTTACTTTTATATGTTTCTGATCCCATTAATACTATGAATATATTACGGGCTCCTGTATTTTCCTTGCTTAATTCCTCTACATATTTGTTAAAATCATTTTTTATATCATATCTCTGTGGTGATGAATTTATTGTGAATTTATCGCCTATGATTTCATTTAATTTATTTTTAAAGTATTCATCAATGTGGTTGTAACAGATGAAAATGCTAATCTTTGGTTCATTACTCATTTCTTTATTCCTTGTCTATTTTATTCTGATAAATTAACGTGTATTCTAGCTTTAAAGTATCCTTTTCTATTACTGTATCTATTTAAAGATATCTCCTTTGACTGATAGAGTATTCTTTACGTATATCTGCGGGTAATGTAAGATATATAGAGTTAGTTCCTTTTCTAGCCCTAGCTTTAACCGTATAATTTTTCATAATCTTTAGTTTATTATTGTTACATAAATATTTATGTACATAAAATACATTACATATAATATGTATTTAATGTATATTATGTACATGAAAGTAATAAAAAAAATAAGAAGAAAGTTGATTAACTTAAGGGATGGTTAATGTAACATTCAGCTCTACGTCTGATATCACCAAATGAATCCTCTACAAGAATTTCACCATCACGAAATACTGGTCTAAGACAATCCTCACCATCATCACTAATTTTAACAGTATGATATCTACCATTATTCATAATTAACTTAAAACGACCAGATTTAGATTTCTTACTACTATCTAATGGTTTTTTATATATATCATACCATTTACCATCACGTAATTGAGCTGAACACTTGAAAGCGTTACGTTGAGTGTCACGGTTAACATTAGTATGAATACCACCACCCATACCAAAGATAATGTTCTCAGCAGCCCATCCAGAGGATTTCATACCAAAGAGAATATCACGAATACGATGATAATCTAATCCATCACCCCATAATAATCCAACATTAGCATCAAAAACCTTGTAACCTTTATCATTTAGATATGTACCAAATCCCTCACCAATTATCTCTAAACAATCAATGGTAGTACTTACTGGTTCACCACTATCAGGACGGAATACAACTTTATTACCCTCTGTACGATTGAGGAAGTTACATATTGTTTCATATAACTTGTAACCCTTACTACATGCATTTAATAAGAAGTTACGATAATTATAACTATCAATAACCATTGATAATACACCATCACGAGCCTGTTCTACAACATTTATTGCCTGTTTTATTTCTCCTTTCTTACCCATAGATGTCATCACACTATGCTCGGTAGCCTGTACAGAATAGCCATACATATTATCATCGTTATAGTAGTTACATGGTATAGTAAGTGCTGTTAGGGTATCTGTACCACTGAAACTTAATAGATGAGCAGAACCTCCAAGAATTGATGATTCATTAGAACTAGATCCACGATAACCAAAGTCATGTAACATGAATGGAAGATTATCCTTACATGAACCTGTTACATCAAGATAGAAGTTACAGACCTTTTTAACCTCAGCAGATAATGTTGCAACAGTAGATGGATACCATACCTGTAATAATAATGATTCAAGGTAATTAGTAAGCCAGTAACATTCTTTGTCAGTATTTTCCACAGTCATTAATACATTACCAACATCTACCGGTGTACCCTCAGCTACTGCCTTGATTTCAACGGGTAGTTTACCACCTAATTCATCAACAATATAAAGCCAACCATCAGTATTAAATATACCTGAACCAATATGCTTGTTGATAACTTTCTCTGCCTCTAATACTTTTTCTCTAGTTACAACACAGCCTTCCATGTATTTCTTTAATATGTATTGTAATCCATAAAATATTGTTTTATTAAACTCAGAACCTGTCCTGCTTTCCATGTAGGAGTAAACACGTTCAGTATTCTTTGGATAGAAATAGTGGTGGGTAATCTTATAACTATCAGTTAATAAGCATATATTATTTTCATACATGTATAACACCTATTTAAATTAATTTATTAAAACTATATTTAATATTAGTATTTATAGTTATTTATCAATGTATGCTGGATAAAATAAAAATATAAACGATTAAATTAGGAAAAAGTGTAACTATAATACAAAGACAATATACAGATGTTGAGATATGAATATAAAATACTAAACACATATAAAATAGTAACAATTAAAAACGAAAAAAAAGGAGTGAAGAAGCCCATGAAATGCAAAAGATTGCGGGATGTACTAGGAGCAAAAGATGTTGAATGCTATAGACAATCAATAAAATACTCATTAAACGGGTCAAACTTGTACGTAGATTTATATGGGGATGGATTAGGAGATTTACAGGATGCATCAATGTATGATGACTACTACAAATCAGAAGGATGTAACATCTGCAGAGATGAAGGATGTGAAGTAATAATGGACGTGCTAGAAGTAGCTGAGGAGGATAACATACTCTATGACAGAGAATTAAACAAGGAATACCAGATAACAGGAATAGTAAATGGAGAAGAAGTAACAGTTACATCCATAATAACAGACAATGAAGTAGAATTCATAGAATATGATGAATATTGCATAGAAGGATACTATCAAGTAGATGACGGAGAGGAGAAACAAGAACAGTACTATATAACAGAAAAACTAGAAAAAGGTGATGTTATAACCACATCAACAACCAATAACTCAGATGAGGAAGTAGTACTAAACTATGAACCATCACCAAACCAGCAAACAGTAAAAGTAAAACTAGTAGCCATAGACAAACCAGACGAAAACGAGAAAAAAAGAAACATAATAAACAAATGGCTAGTACTGTAGAAATAGTCTAATGAGGGACAATAATGTTCTGCAACACATTAAACGAAACAAAAAACTATAAGGATATACAGGGATACAGACAAGTAATAGAATACAAATACAGGAACATAACAATGTATCAATTCATAGAAACAGATAAAGAAGGACAAATAATAAAACACAAAGCTCACAACAAAACCATAAAATATCAGAACAGAACACACCCAAAACCAGGAAGCATATACCTATTAAACAATGAAATAATAGAAATCGAGGAACTACTAGATAAACCAGAATACCTGGAAATACAATATGACAAACAACCAGACCAGGAATACATAATAAATGACACAAACATGCAAGAAAAAATAACAGCAAAGATTATAGAGAACGAAGTGCTATTCAAACAGAAAGATGAATATACAATAACAGGATACACCCAAGTAGCAGATGGCATAGAACAAGAAAAACAGTACTACATAAACGGGAAACTAGAAAAAGGTGACATCATAATCACAGCAAAAATGATAGACATAGATAAAGAAATAGTACTGAACTATGAACCATCAATGGAACCACAGCAAGTCACAGTAAAATTAGTGGCGATAGATAAAACAACAAAGGGTCAAGGAAAAATAATAGCCAAATGGTTAGTATTATAAACAATAACTATTCTCTATTTTTCTCCTTTTTTTTGAATTAACATTTTTCATTTTTATTTTTAGTAAATTTATAGCTCTATTTTTATAATAATAGTTTTATTATATTAAATAACACAATTAATGCTTCTTTTCTCTTATAGTTTATTTTCTTTAATTTTCATAGAATTTAAAGGGATTAAATTTTAATCAACTATTTATAGAATCAGTTTGATAATATTAATTATCTCAGTAAAACTTAATTTAATGAAATAATTTTTAGAATTATCATATGACTAGCTAATATATTTAATATTACTAGTAGAAATTCTAATAATTTGCTAATCAATTATTTTCATTTGATTATCGAGAATTTAATAAAATAAAATCTAGGAAGAATTTTCTTCTTAGTAGGATAAAACTATGAATAATCATTCTAAAAGGTTATTATTTATAGTATCAATGGTTTTCATTATAATAATGGGAATATCAGCTATTAGTGCTGCTAATGTTACTGATAGTGGTAGTCATGATAACGGTCATGTAGCTACCTATACTGATAGCAGTGCATCTTATTGTGTTAATGATGCAGCAACTGGTAGTGATAATAATATAGCTGAGCCTAGTAACACTGATAATATAGCTGTTAGTTCTCAGAATAATAATAAACTAGGTACTGTAAATAAATCAAGTTCAACAACTTCAAATAAGAATTTAAAACAATATGGTAACACGTATTACATATCTACTGATGGTTCCAGTTATAATAGCGGTAGAAGCAGTTATGATGCCTGGTCATATGGCTATGGATTAAACACACTTAAAAATAGCAGATATAATAATTCAGTGGTATATATCCAGTCTGGTACTTACTATGTTAATAGTACTGTAACATTCAATAAGAAAGTGACCCTTACAATTAGGGGTGATGGTTATGTTACATTATATGGTAATGAGGGTAATAGTTGTTTTAATATTGTAAATGGTAATGTATCTATTTATAACATTAATTTTGTAAACTTCTATGGTACTAATGGTGGTGCTATACATAACACGGCAAATAACACTATAATAGGATATAATACATTCTCTAATAATAATGCTTATATTGGTGGTGCTGTTTATATAAACGGTAATAATAATGAGCTTATAGAGAACACATTTAACTATAACAGTGCTAGTTATGGTGGTGCTGTTTATGTTAAAGGTCAATCTAACAGGGTTTTATATAATAATATCTCAGAGAACAGTGCAGATTATAGCGGTGGTGCAATAAATAATCTAGGAAGTTACACACGAATAATTAGTAATGAATTATATAATAATAATGCTGGAACTCTGGGAGGAGCAGTAAGTAACTGGAATACTAATGGTGTGTCAATAAAATATAATACTATAAGCTATAATCAGGCAAACTATGGTGGAGCAGTTTACTATAGAGGTAAATATGTAAACATATATGATAATGATTTCAGTAGTAATGAAGCTCAGCATAGCGGCGGATCAGTATTTGTCATAGGACAAAATAATCAGTTAAAGGAAAATCAATTCAGCAATAATAATGCTAATAATGGTGCTGGAATAAATAATCTTGGTACAAACACAGTAATATCTGGAAATAAATTCACATATAACACTGCAAGTAGTGTGGGCGGAGCAATCAGTAACTGGAATGCTGTTGATGCAACAATAACAAGTAATACTATAACAAATAACAGTGCAAGTTATGGAGCTGTATATGTTAAAGGAAAAAACATTAAACTAACACAGAATAATATAGACGGTAATACTGCTACAAGTAGTGGTGGAGCAATATTTAACATTGGAACAAAAACACAGATAATTAACAATACAATAAGCTATAATACAGCATCAAGTTATGGTGGAGCAATAAATAACTGGAATGCAGCATATGTTCTGGTTAAAGATAATATAATCATGTACAATAATGCAACTACCGGCGGAGCAATATATCTTAAAAGTTCAAATTCCAATATAACACATAATACAATCTTCGATAATTATGCAGAGAATTCCGGAGGAGCAGTGTATAACATAGGAAACAATAATATAATCAATTTAAACAACCTACAATACAATGAAGCATACAATTCAGGCAGCGTATTGTATAATGAATGGCCTTCAAAAAATCTACTCATAAAAAATAACACTATAAACAATAACATTGCCGATGAAGGAACTATAATAGTTAATGAATATCAGGCAAAAATCATAGGAAACAATATTAACTACAATGAAGTAAACAATGGAATTATAATAGCAAATTATGCTGCAAGTACTAAAACAGTAATATCACAGAATAACTTTAAGGGTAACTACTTATATGATAATACTGGTGAAGGTGACTTTAACTGTATAGTATTCTGTTCTGGAGAAAATACAAATATAACAAGCAACACGTTCACAGATAATTATATAGCTAATTATGGAATGATAACAGTAAGATACACAACAAATGCCCGTATATCATATAATACAATTAAAAACAATGAAATGGAAGGTAACGGACTAATATACAACTATCGTTCATATAAAACAAGAATTACCAATAATAAAATTACAGATAATGGAATTGGAAGTGGTAACTCTGGAGCTATAGTAATAGAATCAGGTTCTACTCGTACAACTACCTCAGGTAACACTATAAAAAATAATTATTATTATAGTGACTATTAAAAGAAAAGTGAAAAGAATATTAAATCTTTTCCAACTTAACCTCCACTTTTACCTAAAACAAGCTAATTTTAATGAAAATTTTCTAATCAACTATTTATAAAATTAAATTGATAATATTATTTAACATAGAATAAATGTTTGATTTAATAAAATGGATTTTAATATTATTGTGTGTATAGTCTCTTATTTATATATACACATGTGATGAAATCTATTTTATATTTTCATTTAATTTTAGAGTATTAAAAAAAAAATAAATAGAGAAAGAAATATTTTTAGAATCTTATAATTTTCATAATCTAAATCTCTTCTTTCTTTATAGGAATTATAATATGAATAAAATATTAATTTATGCAGTTGCTCTGCTTTTCATATTAATAGCAGGAGTGTCAGCGATTAGTGCTACAGACACTAATGATACCGGTATCAGTCCGGATTATAGTAGTTTAATTGAAAACTCCAATGTTAATAATGATACAGTAAGTACTGCAGATAAGATAAAAGTAACACAGGAAGAAAAGAATACTAAAAAACAGGCAGAAAAATCATACTACATATCCACAGACGGCTCCAGTAATAACACTGGCAGTAGTATTGACAGTGCATGGTCCTATGATTATGGATTAAACACATTAAAAGATAGCAGATATAATAATTCAGTAGTATACATACAGCCTGGAACATATAACGTTAATAGTTCTGTAACATTTGATGAGGATATGACTCTCAGAATTGAGGGAGCAGATAATGTTGTGTTAGATGGAGGTAACCAGACACAATGCTTCAACATACTAAATGGTACTATATCCATCCATAATATTAAATTCCAGAACTTTAATGGCGGTACCGGCGGAGTTATATGTAGCCGTGCTAACAATACTATAATATCTAATAACACATTCTCTTCTAACCATGCTAAGATTGGAGGAGCAGTTTACATTAATTGAACTGGTAACAATGTAACTTTTAACAGTTTCAATGTTAATTATGCAGACTATGCCGGTACAGTATATCTTAGAGGTAGTGACAATCAATTAACAGATAACATATTCAGGGAGAATAATGCAACATATAGTGGTGGAGCAGTGAATAATCAGGCAGCAATGACACTGATAACTGACAATACATTCATCAGCAATAATGCCCGTACACTGGGAGGAGCTATAAGTAACTGGAACACTAACAATACCATAATAGAGGATAACCAGTTAGAGGATAATAATGCAAACTATGGCGGAGCAATCTACTACCGTGGAGACAACTTAAAAACTACAAATAATCAATTTGAAGATAACAATGCTAATCGCAGTGGCGGATCCGTATTTATCATAGGACAGGATAACAGTGTACAGGAAAACAATTTCACAAGTAACAGTGCAAAAAACGGTGCAGGAGTAAACAATCTAGGAACAAACACTACAATAACAGATAATAACTTCACAGGTAACACTGCCAGCAGCATAGGAGGAGCTGTAAGTAACTGGAATGCAATAAACACTACAATAACAGACAATAATATAAACAATAACAATGCAGGTTACGGGGCAATATATCTTAGAGGAAGAAATACTAGGATAGAATCCAACACGATAAACAATAACACGGCATTTGCCAGTGGAGGAGCAATATTTAACATAGCATCAGGTACAATAATAACAGATAATATTATCAGCTATAATACAGCATCTAACTATGGAGGAGCAATAAATAACTGGAATGATGCAAATACACTGATAAACAATAATACCTTAAGCTATAATAAGGCAGCTTATGGCGGATCAATACATCTAAAAGGCTCACAATCCAACATAACATACAACAATATCTCATATAATACAGCATATAATAAGGGCGGAGCAATATACATTACCGGAAAAAACATAATCATAAGACAAAACACCATAACAGAAAACAATGCAACACATGGAGGAGCTATAGCAGTAGAACAAACAGCAAACAAAATAACCATAACAGAAAACAACATAACATACAACACTGCAAAATACAATGAAAAAAACAACTATAATACAGAACTAGGAGGAGCAATATACAATAAAGGCTCCCAAAACCTGAACATAACACAAAACACTATAGAAAACAACCTGGCAGAATACGGCGGAGCAATATACACGGAAAACACAGACAATGCAATCATCAAAAACAACACCATAACAGAAAACGATGCAAGACTAGGAAGTGCAATATACAGTAAAACAGCAGAAAACATTCAGATAACAGACAACAACATAACCTATAATAATGCCTTCACAAAGGGAACCATATACAATAAAGAAACAAACAACACCCAAATCACCAATAACCAGATAACAGATAACAAACTACTGGGAAACAACCAGGAAGTAATAATAAAAGACGGAACACACTACACAACCATAACAGAAAACACAATGAAAAACAATAACAATGAATAAAAAAATATAACCTCCTTATTTCTCTTTTTTATATAAAAACCAGTTCAGAAAATCCTACTCAACTATTTATAAAATTAAAAAAATAATAACTATTAACTAAAAAAATTAATTTAAAATGATTAATTCAAGAAATATCAGATAAATATAAACAATTAATTATATACTAGTAAAATATTTAGAATAAATTGTATTAATTATGAAATAGTTAATTAAATAGAAATTAATAAAATTAAATTCTAAAAAAAATATTCAAAAACTATTTTTTTTAGTAGGAGATAAATATGAAAGATCATAAAAAACTGATAACATTTACAGTATTAATGATTTTCATACTAATCATGGGAATAACAGCAACAAGTGCTACAAGTACTAATGATACAGGTACTAACGTAAACCATACTAGTATTAGTCACGTAACAACTGATTCCCATGTTAAAACTGAAAAGATTAACACTGTAAACAAAACAAAAACAACTTCAAATAAGAATATAAAGCAATCAAGTAAGACCTACTACATATCCCCTGATGGCTCTAGTTATAATAGTGGCAGAAGTAGTTACGATGCATGGTCATATGGCTATGGTTTAAATACTCTAAAATACCCTGAATATAACAACTCAGTAGTATATATAGAATCAGGTACTTATGATGTAAACAGTTCTGTAACCTTTGACGAAGACGTAACACTGACTATTAGAGGTAATAGCAATGTTATTCTAGATGGACATAATAAAACTACCTGTTTTAATATCATAAATGGTAAAATTTCTATATATAATATTGAATTCAGAAACTTTAAAGGAAATACTGGAGGTGCTATACATAATACTGCTGATAATACCGTGCTTTATTATAATACATTTAAAGATAACACTGGCTATCTTGGCGGAGCCGTATATATAAATGGAGATAATAATACGATAACTTCTAACAGGTTTGAGAATAATAATGCAGGATATGCTGGTGCATTCTACATTAAAGGCGGCAACAACAGATTAATCAGTAATACATTAACATATAACTCTGCTAAATATAGTGGAGGAGCAATAAATAATCAGGGAACACAAACACAAATAACTGATAATACATTCTATTATAACAATGCTAATACACTTGGAGGAGCAATAAGCAACTGGAATACTAATGATGTAACAATAAATTATAACAATATAGAATCTAATGAAGCAAACTATGGTGGAGCAATATATTATCGAGGAAATTCTGTAAATATATATGATAATGGTTTTAGTTGTAATGAAGCTCAATATAGTGGGGGATCAGTATTCGTCATAGGACAAGATAACAATATACAAGAAAACTACTTCACAAATAACTATGCAAATAACGGAGCAGGAATCGATAACCTGGGAACCAATACAAACATAATACATAATAAATTCACATACAACACGGCAAATAGTATCGGTGGAGCAATCAGTAACTGGAATGCAATAGATACAGCAATTATATCTAATAACATAACAAATAATGAGGCAAATTATGGAGCAGTATACATTAAAGGAAGGAATATAAAACTTACAAATAATAATCTAACTAATAATAGGGTATATGTTAGTGGAGGAGCAATCTATAACATAGGAGCATACACACAAATAACAAATAACATCCTCCAAAATAACATAGCATCAAACTTTGGTGGAGCAATCAGTAACTGGAATGGAGCAAATACCCTAATTAAAGATAACCAAATTAACAATAATAATGCAAGTAGAGGTGGAGCAATATACCTGAAAAGCTCTAATTCAAACATCACACATAATAAAATAACAGATAATATTGCAAAAAAAGAAGGAGGAGCCCTATATATTACAGGCTACAACAACATGATTAATGCTAATAGCATAGAATTCAATAAAGCAAGTGCTGGTGCTGGTATAAATCTCAACAACTCAAGGTACACAAAAATAGCTTATAATAATATATCTTATAATGAAGCTGTGGATGATTTAGATGATGATAATGAATCATATATAGATAATTGTGGTGGTGGAATAAGAAATTATGGATATCAAACTACAATAAAATACAATAACATCTCAGATAATAGTGCAAATGAAGGCGGAGCAATATATAATGATGATAATTCACAAAAACTAACAATAAATAATAATGATATCTACGATAATTATGCAGATTATGAAGGTGGAGCAATATCAGATTACGGATATAATACACGCATACTAAAAAATGATATATTTAATAACGGAGCTGCTGATGGTGGAACAGTTTTATGCTCTAACACAAATTGTTTAATAATGAACAATCTTTTAGAATATAATTATGGAGAAAGAGGTGCAGCTATATTCCTTAGAACATCAGAAAATATTAACATAACCAGTAATAGGATTCTTTCAAACTATGGAGATGTAGGTACAGCTATTCTCAATGCATACAGTGAAAAAGTACTGATAAATAAAAATACAATTAAATACAATACGGCAACATCCTATGGAATAATAAATAGCTATGCCTCAGTACATACAAGAATAATTAATAATATAATAACAAATAACATACTCTCTAAAGATTATCCGAATATAATAAGTAAAAGCAAAGTAGAGGACTTCAAAACAAGTGGAAACACAGTAAAAAATAATAAATTAGTAGTAGCAGGGAATTACACAGCATAACTACTTTCTCCTTCTTCAACTTTTTTTCAATTATAAAAAATTAATTTAATCAATTATTTATAAAATTAAAACAATAATATTAATTATAAAAACTATTAACTAGTTTATTTTTTTTAAAAATATAATTTTATGAATATAATATAAGAAACATTATATTTATGAAATTAAATTAATAAAAATCTTATGAAACTATTTTTTTTTATTAGGAAGATAATATTATGAAAGATCATAAAAAACTGATAACATTCACAGTATTAATGATTTTCATATTAATAATGGGAATAACAGTAACAAGTGCTACAAGTACTAATGATACAGGTAGTAACACTACTTATTCTACAAGTAGTCATGTGGCAACTGATTCTCATGTTAAAATTGAAAAGATTAATACTGTAAATAAAACAAAAACGACTTTAAATAAGAATTTAAAGCAGTCTGGTAACACGTATTATATATCTACTGATGGTTCTAGCAGTAATAGTGGTAGAAGTAGTTATGATGCATGGTCGTACGGTTATGGTTTAAATACACTAAAAAATCCTAAATACAATAATTCAATAGTGTATATTCAGCCAGGAACCTATAAAATAAATAGTACTGTGACATTTAATAAGAAAACAACTCTAAAAATTGAAGGAGTGGATAAAGTTATTCTAAATGGAACTAATAGGACTACATGTTTTAATATTGTAAATGGTGAAATTTCTATCTCTAACCTTGAATTTAGAAACTTTGAAGGTAATACTGGTGGAGCAATACATAACACGGCAAATAATACTGTAATATCATGTAATACCTTTTCAGATAACAATGCTAACCTTGGAGGAGCAGTATATATAAATGGAAATAGTATCAGCTTAATATCTAATTCATTTTATACTAATCAAGCTAATTATGGTGGAGCAGTATATGCCAAGGGAAACTATAATTATATATATAACAACACACTATCAGATAACTCTGCAAAATACAGTGGCGGAGCAGTAAACAACCAAGGAATACTAACAGAGATAATCGAGAACAGATTCAATAATAACAAAGCTAATACATTAGGCGGAGCAATAAGTAACTGGAATACACCTGATGCCTTAATAGAATATAACATAATGACCTATAATAATGCTAATTATGGTGGATCAGTATATTATAGAGGAAACAGTACAAATATATACTGTAATTCCTTTGAAAATAATAATGCAAATTATAGTGGAGGATCAGTATTTATCATAGGACATGATAATAGTATACAAGAAAACGATTTCACAAATAACTATGCAAATAATGGAGCAGGAATCAATAACCTAGGAATCAATACTGACATAATATGTAATGAATTCACATACAACAAAGCAAATAGTTTAGGTGGAGCAATCAGTAACTGGAATGCTATAGATGCAACAATTATATCTAATAACATAACAAGTAACAAGGCAAATTATGGAGCAGTATATGTTAAAGGAAAAAACATTAAACTATCAAATAATAACATAAACAAGAATACAGCATCAACCAGTGGTGGTGCAATCTTCAATATAGGAACCAATACACAAATAACAGACAATAATATAAACAATAACACAGCATCAAACTATGGTGGAGCAATAAATAACTGGAATACAATAAACACAACAATCACATCTAATAAAATCATGCAAAACAATGCAAGATTTGGAGGAGCAATATACCTAAAAAGTTCCGACTCAACAGTAACACAGAATGATTTAATAAGTAATAATGCAGATAGTACTGGAGGAGCATTAGAAATTAATGGAATTAGAAATAACATAACAGAAAATAATATAAACAATAACACAGCATCTGGAGGAGCTGGAATTAGTAGTTACTATACTAATAAGTTAAACATAATGAACAATAATTTAACATACAACAATGCATATTTCTCTGGAGGAGCTATATACAGTTACGGAAATTCTAAAAACACAATAATACAAGAAAACAATATAAATTACAACACGGCAGGAAACCTTAACACAACAAGCCTTATAGTCAGAGGACAAGGAGGAGCAATTTATAGTGACAGGTCAAACAATATGACAATAAAATACAACAATATCAAAGGTAATAAAGCACCAGATGGGGGAGCAATAAACTCTCAGTCATCAAATAAGTTAAACATACAATACAATAACCTAACATACAACAAAGCACAGACAGGAGGAGCAATAGACCTACTAGCATCAAAGGATATACAAATACTTAACAATAATATTAATCACAACACAGCACTAATCGAGTTTGATTGGGATAAATCAGTTGTGGATGAACACTACATAGGTTACGGAGGAGCAATAAATTACAGAGCAGACAATGTAACTATAAAATATAATAGTCTAAACAATAACAATGCAACCAGAGGTGGCGGAGCCATAAATATAGAAGATATTTCCACAAACTCAGATATTACAAAAAACATATTTATTAAAAACAATGTAGAATACTATGGAGGAGCCATATACAATAATGCAAAAAATATTAAAATAATAAACAATATTTTCAGTAATAATACTGCATACGAGGGTGGAGCAATAGGAAGTTATAATATAACTAATGTAACAATGATGAATAACTCTTTTATAAACAATGAAGCATACAAGGGAGAAGGAATTGTCGTAATGGACTCTCAAAACAGTAACATAACAAACAACAAATTCACAGGTGGAAATACAATATATGGAACAATATATTTTGAATTTTCAAATAATTTCTTAATTAATAAAAATAACTTCACTAATATTCAAGGAGTAAGTATATCAGGAATATCCCTTGCTTCCTCAGTCAACTGTAAAATTATAGAAAACAATTTCAGATATAATAATGGAATTATAATATCAAGTGACTACTGTAACAATACAATCATATCAAAAAATAACATTACTCATAATAATATGGAATATGGACCAGTAATAGGTGATTCAGATTCAATAAATACACAAATAACTAAAAATAAAATAACAGATAACAACGCTATAAATGAAGTAATCAGTAAAGAAGACTGTGAAAATATTAAAATAAGAAATAACCTAATAAAAAACAATAACATAACCTATGATGATTATGGTGCCTAAACACACCTAACATCATAACTTTTTTTTAACAAATATCATTAACTATTAAAAAAAAGATATAATTGGACAGTTTACTTTTTTCGTCCAATAGCACAGATGTAGTTTGTATCATTACTAGTGTATACTTCTATATCAGTAAATCCTGCTTCCTCTAGTAGGTCATGTAATTCTTTTTCTGATAATACTGTCATATCTAGCAGATTTACTACATCACCCATTCTATCCATCAGGTTTTCATCTTTCTTATCACCATTACATATGAAGATTACTCCATCCTTTTTTAGTACTCTGTGGATTTCACGGAAGTCATTTACTAGGTCTGGCCAGAAGTATATTGTTTCAAAGCCACTTACTATATTAAATGTTTCATCATCAAATGGTAGGTCTGACACTGAGCCGGATAGTATTTCTACTTGGCCTTCCTCTATTTTTTCCTGGTTATGCTTTGTTGATTCAGCTACACTGACTTCAGAGTAATCTATTCCATATACTTTTCCATTTGTCTTATCTGTGAAGCGTTCAATATTAACTCCACCACCACATCCAACGTCCAGTATAACATCATTTTCGCCCACATCAAGATGATCTAGACCCCATAATGCTATTTTTTCGTGGGATTTATTCATGTTATGCACGACCTGTGCTCCAAGCTCACCTACAGGCTTTCTACAGTTTAATATGAATTCATCACTATATTCTTTATTATTTTCACTCATAATATTATACATCCAATTATAACTTATATTTCAATGATAATATATTAATACAAACTACTTAAAAAATATTACTATTATATAAATAAAAAAGGTTAATGAAAATAGATGCAAATCAATCTATATCATTAACCAGGTAATTATATAATTCTTCTTTTACTGGATAGTGTAATTTGTATTTAAAGTTTACAACTGGAAGTTTCTTTTCTTCATCATTTTTTATTTTTGTTTCTTTATAGTCTATAACATCTACTTGTCCCATGTAATAGAATTCACTTCCTTCATCATCACTTTTCTTTATAAATAGGTCTTTTTGTAGTTGTTTGTTGTGAATGATTTCCTGTGGTTCTTTACTATCTAGTTTCACATTGTTTCTTGTCATCCAGCTGAATATTTCCCGTGATATGAATTCATCCTGGTATTTTGTACTGTCTGATATGTTGTCTTCTTTTTTGTATGTTACAAACATGGGTAGAGTATTATATTTTATTCTATAGCCATAGATTGTGGCACTATCATTTCCAGGCCAGTTTAGCAGTCTGCATACATCTTTTCTTGAATATTTCTCGTAGAGTTTCAGGTTGACATTCTCGGTTTGTGGACAATACTTGTCAGTATATCTTAATAGTGCATAGTCTATTAAGTCTTCAAAGTGCTTCTTGTATGTATCTGATTGAAGGTAACTTTTGAATTCATCTGTGATGCTGTAGTGTGTTGAATCATGTTCGTGTATGTCATCTATATTATCTGTACAGTTAAAGTATGTTACTCCTTCATACTTTTTCTGGTCATTCTTTTTTATAAATGATTGATTAAACATTCTAAAGCAGTGTTTTATTGATTCAAAGTCTTCTGTAATACCATATTCCTGTAATTTTTCTTCTACTTGTCTTACTGTAAAATACCCATTATCTCTTAGTAGCTGTAGTATTATTAGCTCATGCGGTCTTTTTCCATCCGCAAAGTGATCTGTGATGAATTTCAGTGATTTAATTTCATCTCTTGTCATGACTTCTTTGTATTCATTATCGTAGGCTATTAGGAAGTCATGGTAGCAGTCAAACTTGTTATGGTTTAGTATTACTATTGGGTCTAGTTCCTTGTTTTTGTAGAAGTCCACTAGGTAGGGTATTCGGTTAAGCTTGTATTTTAGGCTCTGGTATTTTTCCTTGAATAATTTGATGTTGGAGAAGCTTGCATTGTTAATTGATTCATATATCCTTTTTCTGGATATTTCATCAAAGTTAATGGTTGATGATCCAATTATCTGCTTGTTTGCCTCCATGAGATATCTTCTTGTTGCATCCTTGTCATATGATGTGTCACCAGATAATGCTATTGGTATTAGGAAGTTGTTTTTATAGTTACCTATGAAGTCTATTACTACTACGTATTCTTTATCCTTTGTCTTACGCAGGCCTCTACCTAGTTGTTGTATGAATATAATCGATGATTGTGTTGGTCTTACTAGTAGTACCTGGTTTACTTCTGGTATATCTACTCCTTCATTGAATATGTCAACAGTTATAATGTATTCAAGTCTGTCTTCACGTTCGTCATTTGTTAGTCTGTCAATTGCATCCTCTCTTACTTCCTGTTTGTCTTCACCTGTAAGTGCTATTGTTGGATGTTCTTTTTCGTTGAATTTCTTTGCTAGTTCACGTGCTTCCTTCTTGGTACTACAGAATACCAGTGCCTTTCGTCTACTGCCACTGTATCCGTAGAAGTCTGATTTTTCAAGAATATAATTCACACGGTCATCTGATGTTAAGTATCTAAACTCTGATTCATCAGTTAATGTTTTACCGTTAACTTCCAGGTCTGTTATTCCAAAGTACTGGAATGGGCATAGCAGGTCTTCTTCTAACGCATCCTCTAATCTGATGTCAAGTGGTACATTATAATCAAATAATTCATAAATATTAAAATCATCAGTACGATCAGGAGAAGCAGACATTCCCAGATAGAACTTAGGTGTGAAATATTCAAATAGTTTCTGATAACTATCTGCTCCAGCCTTATGCACCTCATCAATAACAATATAATCAAATTCGTCCCTAGAATAACGAGTATAAATATGGTCCTTACTCATAGTCTGAACAGTAGCAAAGAGATAATCCTTATCAAAATCATGACAATTACCAGTTAATAATCCAAACTTATCCTCATCACCCTTAAAGACGCGCTTATATGATTCAATTGCCTGCTTTGCTATTTGTTCACGATGAACAACGAAGAGAAACTTCCTAGGATTGGCATCCTTAACAGCAAATGCTGACGCATAAGTCTTACCAGTACCAGTAGCAGATACTAATAACGCTCTTTTTTCTCCATTATCTAATAATTTATGAAGATTAGATATGAATTCTCTCTGCATACTATTAGGTTTAAAACTAGTCCTAGTACAATTTTCGATAGAACGTGGAAGATGTCTACCAGTACTATTATATGTGGACTTGTACTCCTGTAATATATCAGATACATTACTAGACTTACTCCAGAGTTCCTCGAATTGCCCTAGAACATCCTGTAAAAGTTCACCATCATACAATGATGAAAAGCCAAGATTCCACTCGTTATTAACAGTCAAAGCCTTCAATGTAAGATTAGAACTGCCAATAATACCAGTATACACATCACCTGATTTAAAAAAGTAGCCTTTTGTATGAAAGCCCTCACGTTCCTGATAGAAAAACCTGACCTCAATATTACTGAACTCTAACAACTTCTCTAATGCCTCAGGTTCAGTGAAGTTAAGATAATCAGTAGTTAAAATTTTACCCTTAACACCTCTACGTTCAAGTTCAAGTAGATCCTGCAAGAGAGGAGTAATGCCACTCATAGTAATAAAAGCAACACTAAAATAGAATTTATCACAATGATGTAACTCATCTTTAAGATAATTAAGAACCTTCATACCATGATTATTTAAAATAAGTCTAGGCCTAAGATACTCCAAAGAATAAATACTTCTATCAAGATAAGCAGTTCTAGCTCCATCAATTATACTATCACTAATACTCATAAATAATCACTACATATTGTCCTTCAAATAATCAACAACAATAACATCAGCATCAATCCAATTAACACTATCAAGCTCATCCTTACCAAGCCATCTGCCATCCTCATGCTCAAGAAGTCTATAATCACTTTTTAACTCACACTTATAACAACTCATATACAGATAGAAACTGGGATACTGCCACTCCAAGTCAAGAGCAAAATCCAACACCTCAATATCAGCGTCTAGTTCCTCTTTAATTTCACGCACAAGAGCCTCCTCAGGAGACTCACCAGACTCAATCTTACCACCAGGAAACTCCCAGTAGTCTTTAAATTCCCCATAACCACGCTGAGTAGCAAAAATACGATCACCACTAAAAATAATAGCAGCCACAACATTAACCTTCTTCAATAAAATCCCTTCTCATATACTCATTCATCAAAGTAGTCAGAATCTAATTGTTTTATCTCAAATTTCTGTATAGTATTAACCCCTAATCCATATTCTATCATTAAATTAGTTAGAAGTTCTCCATCAATTAGTACTAAGTGGACATTAGTCAGATTATCAGCATATTGACGTGCATTACTGGTGAAGTGGGATGTTGTTATGAATACTCCCTTGTCTGTTCCCTCACCGTTAAGTGCTCCTACAAAGCTCTGTATCTCTGGTAATCCAACTGAGCTGTCCTTGTATCGTTTTGCCTGCAGCAGTATGCTCTCCAGGCCCAGCTTATCTTCTTTGATTATTCCATCTATACCACCATCGTTGGAGATTTGTGTTACTGTTCCCGCATCTTTGAATCCGCCATAGCCCATTTTCAGTAGAAGGTCAACGACCAGTTTTTCAAAAAAGGCTGGTTCATTGTTTAGTATTGCATTAAGTAAGTCTGATGCAAGACTATTATTGAGTATTGTCATTGATTCTTTTATTTGATCTTCAGGTGTTAAATCACTTATCTTCATTATTGTTTCATTTCCATCATTCTTTTTTGTTGGATATTTAAATTCTCTGAAGTCTGGGGAATGCTCTAAAAAATAATTTTCATTTATATTTTCTGGACAATTTTTTAACATATCTTTTCCTTTACTAGTTATTGATACATATCCTCTTTTTCTGCTCTCTATAAGTGATGCTTTTATTAGATGAGTACAAGTCCAACCAATCCTGTTCTGATATCTCAATGCACCTGTTTGTATCCTCTCATTCATATCTTCTTTTGTGAATTTCTTTTATTTGCAATTATATTTGCTACTTCTTTTCTTGTGTATTGTTTACCATTGTCTAATGTTTCTAATACATCAAGATACATCTCTTTACATGGTGGTATAGTCATTTTAATTAAATCCTTATACTTATTATTCTAATATATTATTTATAAGAACTTTATAATAGGATTTATTCTTTTATATAAGATAAATTTAATTAGAACTTATTAAATATATATCTATAATAATTATTCATTAATGATTATTAATGAAAAAAAAAGGATGAAAGATAATGAGAGATGATAGAATACTGATAATTTGTATCTGTATCATAATATGTGTAGTAGTCATAGCAGCATCAGCAATAATTATCACTGACAACCAGAAAGATGCTGAAAATCAAGCACAGAATACTACCACAGTACAACAGACAAACAATACAGGTAATAATCAGGCTTCCAGTGGAAGTAATAGCGCCTCTAGTAGTTCACAGGCAACAACAACCAGTAATTTACCATCAGTAAAATCAGCGACATTCTACTCAGATGGAAATCCAAACACTGGAGAATCAGCAACAATAAACGTGGGAAGTGAAAATGCAGGTAAAACAATCAACATAGCCGTGTATTACTATAGAGATGGAAACCCTATGAATACTCCTTCAACACAGGCAGTTACCGTAGGACAAGATGGTTCTGTAAGCTATACTGATTACACTGCAATGCCAAAGTACCCTGATATGGCAGAGATTGATATCACATATAATGGAAACACGGAATCCAAAACATTTTCCCTAGGAAAATACAAAGGAAGCCAAACAAAATACGCATAAAGACTTCCATCAACTATTTTTTTTTAAATTATATAAGAATTAGTTAGATATTATAATTTTTTTATAAAAATTGTAAAATTATTAAAAAGTTAGTATTGACATGATTATATCAATTATTGTTCTTATTGGTTATTATTTATACTATTAAGTCTATTTCTAAAATATTTTGAAATGTGAACATTTCTTAGTTTCTATACTATTGAGTTTATTGTTAAATAATTTTATTATATTTAATTATGTGTTTTTTATAGATATTAATAATAACTTTTTATTTTTTAGTATTTTTCATTAATATAATCCTTTATTTTTTAATTATTATTGTTATATACTTTTTATATTGCTATCAAAGCTTTATTATTTTTTTATTTTTATTTTTTATTTTGGATTATATTTATATAGTACTTGATTAATATTATTATGTGTAAGAATTATGTTAACATTTCTTATAAAAAAAATTTGGAGGTTGTTGTAATCATATGAGATTAATGATTAAATTTGAATCTGTTATAGAATTCACTTATGATTCTATAGGTAAGTATGATATTCAAGGTTTTATCTATTCTTTACTGAAAGATACTCCATTTGGCGAATATCACAATTTAGAGGGTTTCAAATTCTTTAATTTCAGTAATATATTTCCAATTACCGATTTCAAGCCAGGGAATGTTAAAAATATAATTATTTCTTCACCAAATAATGCTTTAATAAAATTATTGGCTTATCAGTTGAAGGATAAGGAATTCTTCAGGCTTAATAATTATATGATGAAAATCAACAGTGTAAAAACATTTCATTTGAGAGCAAATTCAAAAATTATAACTGCTACGCCTATTGTACTATTTGAAGACAATAGAGCTAATAGATATTTTTCATTTAAGAATAATGATTTTGATTTCTTTTTTGAGAGATTGAAGGATAATGCAATTAAAAAATATAATGCTTTCTATGATGATGATTTTGAAATTGATTCTATGAATAACATATTTGATTCTTTTAGTTTTCGAAAAGAAGTATCAATGAGAATGCACATGAAACAAGAACAATTCATTATTATAGGTAGTATCTGGACCTTCGAGAAAGATAGTATGTTAGATAAGAAATTTTATGATTTCTTATTTGACACAGGTTATGGAGAGAAAAACTCTCTTGGAATGGGTTTTGTAAACAACTGGAAGTGATATCTTGATCAATGCATTATATGACATTGGTAAATTAGTAATAGAAGAGGAATATGATGGTAAATCTCTAGATGAACTAAGCTTTAATGATAAACTTTCAATTTATCTAGATAATGATCAGATTAGTAATTCTACAAATATTATTTATGTAGATTTTCAAAAACAAGATAATAATATCGAATTTATTGGAACTACATTTACTGAATTTGATCCTTATGAAAGCAATAAATTATTATACAAGAAGGGTTCGTCTAGAGGTACAAATCTATCCCCAACAACTATTATAACAGAACTTAATAAATCCTATAAAAATAAGTTTGTTAAATGGTTTTCTAATAACAAAAAAGATGAATTTATTTCATTAATATATGATGAGATAGATAACCATGTAGATGATATAAAAGATAGTATATTATCAACACTCGTTAATAATGAGTTATCAAATGATAAAGGTAAAATTAAGGGTAATAATAAGGTATTATTATCTATACGTATAAAAGAAGACGATAAATTTAATTACTTAAGTGACTATCCTATATTTGGAAATATAGTTATTGACCAAGTAAATGAAAAATATTATCGTTCAGGTAGTAAAAAAATCAAGGGAAATGGTATATGTTATCTTTGTGATAATGAAAAAGAATTATATGGACTGGTTCCTTCATCAATTGGATTAACATTTGCTACAGCAGATAAAGCAGGTAGTATTCCAGGATTAAATATTAAAAATCAATGGAAGCAAGCAGGTATTTGTCAAGATTGTGCATTATATTTAACTGTTGGAAAAAATTTTATAGAAGAAAATATGAATTTCAGCGAATTTGACCTACATTACTATGCTATTCCTAAATTCTTAGTAAATCCTTCAGAAAACTTTGATGAAATTTATGATTTCATTGAAGATAATAAAAATAAAAAATATGAAGATGAACTAGTATCAGAGGAAGATGAAATAAAAGAGATAGTAGACAAAATGGGTGATGTATTAGAATTCAAATACTTGTATTATGAAGCATCTAATAATTCATTCAAAATTTTAGGATATGTGGAAAGTTTATTACCTTCATGGTTAGGTAAAATATATCAAAAACAATTAAATATTGAAAATGAAGAAAAATATCCAATGTTTTCTGAAGATAATATGAAAAAAATATTAGGACCAAAAGTTGAGGGTAATTTAATCACTATTCTTAGAAACATGGATAAATATGATAGATTAAGTAGTAGTAATTGGTATGCAGGAATATTACGTTCATTCATGCCTTATAAAACAAAAAATAAATACTATTTAGATATAATCACATCAATATTAAGCAGAAGAAAATTAGATTTTAACTTTTTATTATCCATATTTATGGATACTATAAGAAGTAGTTGGAAAGATAATCATAATGAATATATTCTCAAACTGAATATTTTAAGATCATTAGTACTGATAGTATTCCTTGATGATCTTGATTTATTTAAAGGAGGAAGAATCATGAATAATGAGACAGAAGATATATTGAAAAAATTAAACTCTGATTCTAAGAAAGCATCATTCTTATTAGGAGTTTTAACAAAAAAATTAACTAATATACAATATAGTCGTATTAATGCTACTCCATTTATAAATAAGCTTAATGGATTTTCATTAAATCATAAAGATATACAAAAATTATATCCTAAAATTATTAATAAGCTAAGAGAGTATGAAGTGGCATATATTGATTTAGAAAACAGAATATCTGAATTATTATTAAGTTCAGAAGATAATTGGAACTTAACACGTGATGAAACAAGTTATTACTTCACATTAGGTTACACTATGAACAATAAATATGATAAAAAACAAGAAGGAGTAGATATCAATGAATAGATCTGAATTATTATTTTGTTACGATATAACAAACGGAAACCCTAATGGTGATCCCCTCGATGATAACAAGCCAAGAATTGATGAAGAAGGAGAAATTAACATAGTTACAGATGTCAGATTAAAAAGAACTATCAGAGATTATCTCGCTGACTACAAAGATAAGGAAATTTTTGTTCAAGAAATTGTGGACGATGAAGGAATAGTACAAGATGCAAAGACAAGACTTAATGATTACTATAATAAAGAGTATGATTCATTAAGTGAATTTAATAATGATTTATTAAGTCAATGTATTGATATAAGATTATTTGGTGCTACAATACCATCTGAAATAAAAATCAATAAGAAAAAAGTTTCTTCAATAGTATTCACAGGTCCAGTACAATTTAGAATGGGAAAATCACTTAATAAAGTAGAATTAAATCATATTAAAGGTACTGGTGCATTTGCTTCAACTACTGGAAAAACTCAGAAAACATTCAGAGAAGAATATTTACTCCCATATTCATTCATAGGATTCTACGGAATTATAAATGAACATGCAGCAAAAAGTACTAACATGACTGAGGAGGATGTAAATTTACTTCTTGATGGTATGTGGAATGGAACTAAAAATTTAATTTCACGATCAAAATTCGGACAACTTCCTAGATTATTACTACAAATTGAATATAACGAGGAAAACTTCTTTATTGGTGATCTTGATAACAAAATAGTTCTAAAACATGACCTTGAAGACGATAAAGAACTAAGAAATATTAATGAATTAAGATTAGATACAAGCATGCTTACAGATGCTATTATTAAGAATAAAGACAATATTGAAAAAGTTCATTATAAAATTGATGATAGTCTTGAATTTGAAGGTGAACCATTAATTGATGTATTAAAAGAGAATAATATTGAAGTTGAAGAAATTACTTTCTAGAGAGGTCTTGTTATGGATAATGAAAAATGTATAGTATTTGATGTGTGGTCTGACTATGCATGTTTTAGAAGAGGTTATACTACAACATCTATTCTTTCTTATCCGTTTCCAAGTAGAACTACAATCACGGGTTTCCTAGCTGGAATGCTTGGCTATGAAAGAGATAGCTATTATGACCTTTTTCAAAAAGATAATAGTAAAATAGGATTAAGGATAATTAATCCAATAAAAAAGACTCATCTAAACTTGAATTATATTAACACTAAGATCGGTTTTATTCTTAAGGATATAAAAAATAACTCTAAAAGAACACAAATACCTGCAGAATATTTAAAAGATGTGAAATATAGATTTTATGTACAATTGGATGATCAGGATGTTATGAATAAATTATTTAATTTAATTCAAGAACATAAATCAATATATACTCCATACCTAGGTATATCAGAGTGTATTGCTAACTATTCCATGGTTGGTAATGGATTATATGATATTGAACTATTAAGTGGTGAAAATGTGGACATTGATTCTGTTGTTCTTAAGAAAGATACATCAATTGTTATAGAAAAAAATAAGAAATATGGAATAATTAAGTCTCCGGGTTTCTTTAATTCTAACCGTGAAGTTACAGGTTTTCTTGAATATTATTATGAAGAAAATGGTAATCCTATTAAGGTAAAGGAATCAGAATATTATAAAATCGGTGATGATAATGTCATCCTCTATTAAAACAGATTATTATTCACATCCGAACAAAACATTAGTTGAACATTTAAGTAATGTGGGAAATAATTGCGAGGAAATTTGTAAAGATTTAGATATAGAGAATAATAATCTCTATTCTGAACTTTCTTTTTTAATTGGAATTTGTCATGACTTTGCAAAATCCACATCCTATTTTCAAAAATACTTATTCAGTGATAATCCTGCTGATAATACAGAAAAAAAGAATCATGGAAGATTATCCGCTGTTTTTGGATATTATGTTATAGATAATTACTTAATTAAAAATTCACTAAATAATACTAATTATCATATACTTGCTTATTTAGTAATTAATAGACACCATGGAAATCTAGTTGATGTTAAGGGAACTAAAGGTGAAAATAATTATCTAAAAAATGATAATATAATAACCGTACAAGTTAAAGATATCTTAAAGCAGAAAGATACTGCTGCATTTAATAATTTTGATAATTTCTATAAAAATTATGGAATTGATATAAATGACTTTCTATCTAATTATGAATTAATTAAGAATAAAATAATTAAGAATTTAAGAGCTATTTCTAAGGAAGATAAGATTGAGAATTATGAAGAACTGATAATGCTATATTCTATATTATTAGACTCAGATAAATTAGATGCATCAGGGACAAGTTCATATTCTAGAAAAACAATACCTGTAGAAGTACTTGCTAATTATAGAAATATCTTTGATAACAAGGGAATTGGTATAAATGCAATAAGAGATAAGGCATATGAAGAAGTATCAGGATTTGTTAGTACTATGAATTTAGGTCAGAGAATATACTCTTTAACATTACCTACAGGTATTGGTAAAACCATGGATATTTTATCATTTGCATTACGTTTGAGAGAACGTGTATATACAGAGAAAAAGAAATTACTAAGAGTTATATATGCTCTACCATTTCTTAGTATTATTGATCAGAATGGAGAGGTTATTGAAAAAATATTATCCAATTCAGGGATAAGTGGTTCTGATTATTTATTAAAACATACCTCTTTAACTGATAATAATTATAATCCCTCAAAATATGAGGATTCTAGAAAGGATAATTCTGCAGAACTATTAATTGAAGGATGGTACTCAGAGATTATTATTACTACATTTGTACAATTCTTTTATACAGTAATTAGTAATAAGAATAAATCACTCCGGAAATTCCATAACCTTGCAGATTCAATTATTATATTAGATGAAGTACAATCAATACCACCTAAATATTGGCTTGTACTTAAAACTATTTTAAAACATGTAGCTTACAGGTATAACTCATATATAATTTTCATGACTGCAACACAGCCGTTAATATTTGATCCTGATGAAATTCAAGAGATTATTGGTGATGAAACTAAGTATATTGAGGAATTTGATAGATTAGATTATCATTTTCATAATGACCCTATTATGATAGATGATTTCTGTGAAGATATAATGTATGAAATTGAAGATAATCCTGATAAGAATATAATGATTGTATTAAATACAATTAATTCATCAAAACGAGTATATCAATATATATCTGAAAATATTGTGGGAGATGCTGAATTAATATATTTATCTACTAATATAATACCTAAAGATAGATTAGATAGAATAAATTTAATTAAAGAAGAATCATCTACACAGAAAATAATTGTAACAACTCAATTAATTGAGGCTGGAGTAGATATTGATATAGATATAATTTATAGGGATCAAGCACCTATAGACAGTATAATACAAACTGCAGGTAGATGTAATCGTAATAATAAACGTGATAAAGGAATAGTACATGTAATTGAATTAGTCAATGAAAACAATAGACGATACTCAGGCATATATAACAAGATACTATTAGAAGCAACAAGACAACTAACAAAAGATGTAGATGTTATATCTGAGAAGGAATTTAATAAAACAATTCCACACAAGTACTATAAAAAGATAAAAGAGGGAATATCCCAGAAAGAATCAAGAGAATTACTAGAAAAAATATCTAAATTAGAATTATCTAATTTGCAGCATGATTTTCAATTAATAGAAAACACAGGAAATCAAGTTGACGTATTTATAGAAAAAGACCAGGAAGCAACTAATCTTTGGAATAAATACGAGGAAATAATTGAAAACCATGAAAGATATAAATTCAAAGATATTAAGGCAAACTTCTATAATTATGTTATTCATGTCTATGAGAATAATTTTGGAACCTCATTCTATGATGAAGAAAAAGGAATAGGATATATCTCAAGTCAAGATTTAGAGCGAAAATACGATGATGAGACAGGATTCATACCTGAAAAAGAAGAGGATTCCTTTATAATATAAAGATTAAAAATGAGAGAGAAAGAAACAAAAATAACTGGTGTAATGGTACAATATTATGTTCTATGCAAACGAGAATTATGGTTCTATATTAACCAAGTAAATATGAACTATGATAATGATGATATAAGCATAGGAAAAGCCATTCACGAAAATAGCTATAAAAGAAAAAAGAAGGAATATCGAATAGATAACATAGTATTTGATTTCATAGAAACCAATAATGAATTAACAATATTCGAAGTAAAAAAATCAAGTAAAATAACATTAGGAGCTAAATATCAATTATATTACTACTTATACACATTAAAAAAGGCAGGATACAACCCTAAAGGTGTATTAGTATTTCCTAAAGAAAAAAAGAGAGAACCCATAGAATTAACAGAACAAATAGAAAAAGAAATCACTAATATAACAGAAAACATTGTTAAAATAGCTAAACAACCAATACCACCAAAGGAAATTAACAAACCATTCTGTAAACGATGTTCATTCTATGAATTATGTAAAATTTAAAAATAAAAGGGAGATGTATAAAAATAAAACAACAATTATATATCAATTCAAATGGAATATTATCAAGAAAAGATAACACACTCTTATTTATAAACAAAGAAGGTAAAAGAAAAATACCAATCAATGCAATAGAACAAATAAACTGTCTAGGAAAAGTATCACTAAAATCAGGGGCAATATCACTACTACTCAAAGAAAAGAAAATAGTAAATATATTCAATAAATATGGATACTATCAGGGATCACTATATCCAAGAACACAACTAAACTCAGGCAAAGTAGTAGTACAGCAAGCACTATACTATCATGACAACAAAAAAAGAAACCAAATAGCAAAAGAAATGGTAGCAGGAATAAAACACAATATATTAACAACACTAAAATACTATCAGAAAAAAGGAAAAGATCTAAAACAACCCATAAAAAAAATAGAAAAGCTACCCATTCAAGGAAACAACATTAATCAAATACTAAGCTGTGAAGGACGAATATGGGAAGAATACTATCCATCATTCAATAATATAACAAAAAAATACAAACTAGAAAAAAGACAATTCAGACCACCACCAGATGAAATGAATTCCCTGATATCCTTCGGAAACTCACTACTATACACAACAACACTATCCCAGATATACCATACATATCTACATCCATCAATAAGCTATCTACATGAACCACGAGAACGAAGATACTCCTTAGCATGCGACCTAGCAGACATATTTAAACCAATACTCATAAGCAGAACAATATTTAAACTAGTAAACAACAACATGATCAAACCCAACCACTTTCAAAGAGACATAGGAGTATACCTAAAAGAAAAAGGAAGAAACATATTCATAAAAGAATACCAGAAAAAACTACAAACAACAGTCAAACATCCAAACTTAAACAAAAAAGTATCATACGAATATCTAATCAGACTAGAAGGATACAAACTAATAAAACACATATTAAACGATAAACAATACGAAAGCTTTAAAATGTGGTGGTAACAATATACATAATAGTAGTATACGACATAAATGCAAAATATGTGAACAAAATACATAAATACCTACGAACACACATAACATGGATACAAAACTCAGTATTCGAAGGTGAAGTAACAAAAGCACAATATAACCAAATAAAACAAGACCTCAAAGAACTCATAAACACAGAAAAAGACTCAATAATAATCTATGAAGTACCAGAAAAATACCTAAAAAAAACAATAATAGGAACAGAAAAAAATCCAATAGAATTCATCATATAAAAAAGAGATTCAAATATTATCACCTCCACTTCTAGTCCACCCTCCCATAAAACAAACATTATAATAGGTGGACAAAACAAATAATAATATAACAACATAACAACCCTTAAAACAATAAAAATACGCCAAAATTGGCGGCCTTTAAAATAGACTTAATAGTATAGAAAC
>AUXO011694117.1_pt1 | contig 30760 bp, 31 predicted proteins | sample 768731 | NCBI WGS metagenome assembly AUXO01 (sample SAMN02715735, study PRJNA202380) | gut metagenome | biome: sheep rumen | host: Ovis aries | place: New Zealand: Palmerston North
AAGCAAAAACTTAACGTTATCACCATTTAATACAGCCGAATTAATTTCGGAATATGTTTTATCTAAAGAATACGTATTAGAATGTTCAATAACGTTTACTAATATTTTTTTTTGGAAAACTGTTTTTAAAAGCATCGTTTAGTTCAAAACCGTTTCCAACTATTTTTAATGCATATGTTCCTTCTTCTGGTGTGTAAATACCAACTTCATAAACAAATACAGGAAAATTCGTAAATGATGGGCCGTCTGCAATTTCACCCCAATAATCACCAGAACCTTTTATATATCCGTGAGGCAAAGTGTAATCTTGACCGTTAAAAGTTACATGAATATCAGATTTAGGAAGGTTACCTTGCCAAGTAATTTCTCCAGCCGCATACGGCGAACCGTCTGAAACAGTCGTTACTTCTCCATCAAATAAAGGAGCTTCTCCGTAAGTATAGATACCTCCTCCTGTGGAGATACCATCTTCCATATGGTTCAGCTTTTCTTCAGTAATAACATCTCCTGTGTTCCATGTTTGTTTTGAATACATAGTTTAATACTCCTTTGTAAGAATTATTTTATCTATCTAATATCTGAAGGATCCGTGCTAGTGTTTTCGTTTTCATCTTGGCCTACAGTATCTTGACCGACAACTGCAGTTCCTACTAATGCGGAATTCGTTTCTTCTCCACCTTCTTCATCTTCGGCTTCCGCCTGTTTAGTAAGATCAGCATAAGTCTGGCCAGAGAATACTTCGTCAATATTAAAGAAATGTTTTACATACTGTCCGTGCTTGTACTCTTTAGTAGTTAAAGCACTGGTAGTAAGATCTAATGACGAAAGGCTAAGTCCACCGTCATTGTCAACCTCAAAGATTCTAGTATTACCAAAATATAAAGACAGTAATTCATAATCTGTTACCGGTTTTGTAAATTCGGCATCTTTAAATAAGAATATTTTTCCATCTTCTTCTTTTGGGAACACAGTGATGCCGATAACATCTACATCAATTGAATGCTGATAAATCATGCACCCGTCAACAAGTTTTGTTGGAACACTCGTTGATTCAGTAATCATTTGAGAAACAGTTTTCATTATTCTTCTCCTTAAATTAGGTCGTTTGACATTAAAAATCTCCTTTGTGGTGTGTCGGTAAGTTAAGCCAAATAGTCATATAGAAAGGAGATTCTACAAGTGTACCAAACGCCAAGAAAGAAACACTCGTAACATGGGAGGAACCAAAAAGATTAGCCCTTAAGCTTACCCGCAAAAGAAAGGAATATATCAACCTACCGGCACACCATAAAAGAAAAGACTCTCTAATGTTGAGAGTCTTATTTATTTAATAGCCTATTTAGTTTTACTAATGTAAGAAAAATTTTATCTAGCTTATTTTAAGCTAATGGATTGACCACATTCACAAAAGATTCTATTACATTTGGAATATGATCCATAAAAAGAATAAACATATCATCAATATAATATAATTTAGCATTAGTAATCTCTTCATTTAGATAAAAACCAGTAAAACTTTTGTTTTCAACAGGACCAATTTCCCTAGTATTAGACGACTTCACATTTAGAACCCAAGTTCCTGGAATCGGCATCTCAATTGCTTCGCCAAGAGTAGTATCAACATTTTCCTTATCGCTTGGTTCGCTGATCATTGGTATTTTAAAAATATTATTTGGATCTTCCTGTTTTATCAAAATAATTGATACTACTTCCGGATCGTCGGTAAGCGGTGAAGGTAAAGAAGCAAAGAACCGATAATAATTTGCTCCACCATGCTGTCCAATAATCTCCGGTGTATAAAATGGAATAATAGCACTAGCGATACCATCTTCCATGTGGTTTAATTTTTCTTCAGTGATTACATCACCTGTGCGCCATGTTTGTTTTTCGTACATTTATAGGACTCCTTTTTTTAATTAGTTATGACCGCCACCACCGTCACTGTTGTCTTCATATGACGGATAACCGTTTTCAGAATCGGCTATAAAAGTAGCAATAGCCGTATTATCAAAGTCAAAAAAACTTACTGCAAATATATTATCTTCATTGTCGTATGAAACCAGCGGGTTTATGTATGTTATGGTGCCAACAAGATGTTTTAATATAACATTTTGCCCTGCATTAAACGCATCAACAATCTCTTTATAAGTTTTGTCTAAAGTTCCGATTTGTGTGCTTTCATCATAAGTAGAGCCTACAAAGAACATCCTACTCGAAGCAATTCCATCTTCCATATGATTTAACTTTTCTTCAGTAATAACGTCTCCTGTATGCCAAGTCTGTTTTTCGTACATAGGCATATTACCTCCTTCTTGTTCATCTTCTCCTGTGTAGATTTCAATAGTATGTTCGTTGGCATCAGCGACAACAATTGATGTGCTTATCATAGGATTATCAGCCGCCATTTATTCAACCCCACCTTCCTTACTGGATACGATTACAAACGGATACGTGCTGAAATCAACAGGATTCATTTCAGCTCCGTAATAAAAAATTTCACGACCTGTCACCGTTCTTTGACGAACGGGAATATTCTCATATTTTACACCATCAAAAACGACCGTAATAGATTCTGCGTTTATAAGCAAATCAGGGATGCCAAATGCATAAAAACTACCTTGTTCACTCCCCGTAAACGTCGTCTGTTGTAATAATACGGTTTTTGCCATTTTTTAGACTCCTTTATTTTAACTCAAAGTAGTCCTTTCTTCTGAAGCTCGTTTACTTCGTGCTTAATATAACTGTTCTGCTTCTTTTCAATATACAAGTCATATTCTTCGAAGAAACGTTTCTTGCTCACTTCATCCAAAGGTTCGTTTGATCGCTTGATCTCAGAAAGCTCCTGAACAAGGAAGTTCTTAATTCCTTGCATCTCAACTTCGTCGATACGTTTGTTTAGAGGCTCTAAAGCTTTCTTTACTGCTCTTGTTACAGCGTAGTAAATAGTGGCTAAAGAGCCTACTAAGGCAATAATGAATTTTGCAGCATCGCTAATATTGCCTAATGTAATATTTTCCATAGGTGTTTTTACCTTCCTTATAATAGTTTATTGGCAATATCAGCAATAGCTTTTATGCCCTCTTTATATCGATCACGTTCAACAGTTAAGTCATTGACAGCATCGATGATCGTCTGCATAGCCTTAGCAATATCACTATCTGTCTTCTTTGCTAAGAACTCAGTTGTCGGATTGCCGCACCATCTGTTCTGTGAAATCTGGTACCAGCAATCAAGATCGTCATTCCTATTTTCCTTATACCATTTCTTATCTTCATAAGACGCATTTTCAATAGAAATAACATTGTAATATCCGGTTTCAACATAACCAACAATCGGACTATTTAGTGAAGGACCTGTACGAATCCTAAGCGTCGCATCGGTCGTCCTTATCTGGTCAACTGACTCATTACGCTCTACTGATGGAATTGTATTAGGCATCGAGAGAATATATGCAGGCTGTGCACCTACTTTCCTATTCATCTTGTCTAAAGGCCATTCATGATAGAATCTGGACGGATAGTTTTTAGACATGAAGTCAGAAACTTCTTGCATCGAACTAAACCTATTCCTAGTATCATATGATCCATCCGATAAAGTTGACACACCGTTTTCGCCAGTATAAAAAGAGCCCCTTATCCAAGGAACTCCGTTCTCTATTTTGAAAACTCGACCAACGTGCGGAACAGCTGTCCACTCAATAATATCTCCAACTTTAATTTTTGCCGGATCGAACGGAATTGCTGCCCAATCGTTAGTCAAATATTCATGCCAATGAGCAGCTCCGACGACTTTTGATACCGGTCTAGGAGATCCGGTTACTCCACAATCGCCAATAACGAATGTTGTACAGTCCGGAAGACAGTCTTCAATTGTCGCTACCGGATTGAATTTAGGATCCCAAAAGTAATAATGGTATTGATCACCATATTTGATCTTATCTATAGTGAGATCTACCATAAACTATGCGATCCCTTCTTCGTTAATGATTTCGTTTTTTACTTCTGGGATTTTATTTGCGTTTTGAACTAATTTATCGAGGTCAACCTGACGTTTAATGCCTGCATATTCGTAGACATTCTGGATCAGTTTTGCTGCCCAGACCAGGTATACTCCTCTTTTTGTGATATCGACAGCCTGCGCTAATGTGTAAGTTGTTTCGCCAATGGTTATTTCAAACTCGCCACCAAATATCTGCGAGGCTGCAATAAGGCAAAGGATAGAAACCAGCCAAAGAGCATAACTACATATGCCATCGATAAGCTCTTGTCTGTTGTAAGAGCCGTCTTTACGAGCTTTCATAACTCCTGAAGCCGTATTGCCGGCCATAAGAAGTGTTACGGCAATGCCGAAGTAGAGAAACGACGTAATGTCAAATTTCACAATAACGACTCCTCCTCTCTATTAATTATTATTTTGGTTCTAGTCCGGGATCTCCGGGATCTACGCTTTGTTCTTTTTGTTGGATGTGTGCTGGATAATCGTCCGGATTAAGACAAGTAAAAGTCATATCCATATCCGTTGAATATGCTTCATATACCAAATGACCTTCAGTATCAGTTGAATCGGAAGATAGTTCACTTATTACAGATACAACACCGTCAAGATAGAGCAAACATAATTTTGCATTGTTTATCTCATTCCATGTTTTACTTAAGGTGTATGTTGTTTTTTCGGAATCTTCAGCTACTGTGCAAATAGCAGCCACTATTTCACTCGCAGCCTTAATTCCTTCTTCCATGTGGTTCAGTTTAGCATCTGTAATAACATCACCATTAGCCCATGTTTGCTTTTCGTAAGCCATTTTGATTTTTCTCCTTAACCAATTGTTACGGTTGTCCCGTAAGTGTTAGTAGTTCATTTCTCTTCTTTACATATTTGAACAAATGGTTCGTGCTTAAAATTATCACCTAAAAGTGTATCCATTCGATCATCACCTACAACATCAAAAAACTCTCCAGGTTCAGGAATTCTATTAAGTGTTACGTCTGCAATTCCATATTTTTTAAAAGAATCTAAAGCTATAACTTTATAAACTTTCTTGTTATCATATGGATTCTCAACATGTACTAAATATTCATCCCATCTATCCTTTGGAGGTGTGTAAGTAAACTTCAATTGATCAATATTCCTAATTTTTTCCACCGGGATTTTTTCCATATCGAGATCTAGTTTTATTGAGTTCGTATCGTTAAGTCCAAGTTCCCTAAATACAGGAATATCAGTACAAATAATAGGCGTATTTCGCAATAAAGCTTCAACAACAGACAAACAAAAACCCTCATTATCTGAGAGCTGAATATAAGCATCAAACATTCCGAGCTTATCTGTTATGTCTAGTCGAGGTTCACAGAATATCATATTCTTCCTTGGTTTTAGTCCATGCTTAGCCCTATAGTCTGTATCTGTAAAGATGAGCCATGTGTAATTCACATTGTTTTCATCCAGAATATCAGCTAATTTTAGCATTCTCTCCCAGCCTTTTTCTCTAGTTAATCTGGTAGCAGATCCAAATAATAATGGTCGTTCGCAGTCCTCTAAAACCACAGGTTCATATACATTTTCTGCATCAAAACCGGTAATCTTTTTCCAGGAATCACATACAGTTTGAGAAACTCCAATATACTTATCAATTCGATCGTCAATTGGAAGATGATTTCTAGTGATTTGACCCCTATCAAGCATGTCACTATAATCACCATGTAAAACTAAAATTTTTTCTTTCGCTTCACACTGATTCAGGATTTCTCGGTTGAAGCAGCAGAATAATTTTTCACAAATTACCTTGTCTTCAGCTTTTAATTGCTTGCAGCGAAACGTTTGTTTTAAACGATCAATTTGAGTTTGATCACCGTTTTTATAAAAAATAGTAATGTCGAGATCACCGTATTTTTTAGAAATATAGTATAGATGCGATTCAATTCCGCCGATCTTATTCAGTAAGCCAAAGTAATATGCATTAGTGCATTTGTAAATCATTCGTCGATCAGTCCCTTCTTAAATAAATCTATGATGGAACCTTCTCTTGGATAGTTGTAATTATATGCAACTTTATTTGTGTAATGAATTGTTCCGCCACGTTTATCTAATTCTTCTTGAATTTCTATATTCAAAAAATAACCAGATCCTTGTTTTCTATTTGGGTATCTATGATCACCAATGAGTTCTCTATTTATCAACACACAATGGTCCATCATAGAAAAGCGTGTTTCTGGTTTTGATTTCCAAATATCACCATTATTAATTCGAAGATCGAAGTAAACAAGGTCTGCGACCAATTCATTATCTAAAATATCTTCGAATACATCTGTTACATATGAATCATCTGAATCAAGAATAGTTACATAATCACCAGAAGCAATATCTAAAGCTTTATTTCTGGACAATGCAACACCAATATTTTCATCATTGTGTATAAATATACGTCCTTTATGATCTCGACAATATTTTATTAATTCTATTTCAGTTCCATCATCAGAAGCGTCGTCAACTAATATTATTTCAATATCGTCTCTTTCTGGAATAGATGCAAGACAATCAGAAATATATTTAAATGTATTATATGCCGCCAAAATAATGGAAACTTTTGGTCTTTTTTCTTGCATTTTTCCCATCTATTTTGAATTTTCGCTATCCAATAGTTACAGTGGTTCCATAGGTGTTTGCAGTTTCGACATATGGAATAGCTGCAACTGTCACTTGTGACAAATAGTCATAATTAGCATCCGGTGTGATAACCTGTTCGGATGTTGTAGGTGTAGCACTCTTTGCTTGTGCAGTGATTGCTTCGCCTGTGTATGTACCTGTAACCCCTAAAATCTGTATACCAGATTTGATATTGCCGGAGATAATCTTCGCCTGCTCTGTAGAACTGATCGATACCTTACCTGAACCATCGTGGAAACCGATCGGAATGGTGTACTGTCCAGCCTTTGTAGTGATTGTACCTGTAACAGCGCCATTATTTGGCATTGTGCCAGTAACTTTGGAACCACCAACATATGCAGTCTTTGTTGCTAAGATTTCATCGGCTGATGCATTTGCATCGGAGGTGTCCGCATCATACGCACATGTACCAGTAATAATAGTACCAGAACGATCGTGAGCTTTATATCCGCTCAATAAATGAGCAGCATCTACTGTATCTGATGTGAGGTCTATCAGTGTTTCACCACCAAATATAACTTTATTTATAGCCATAATTACGTTCCTTTCCTGTAATTTTGAGCATTATTAAATAATGATGTGATCTCCTGCTCAACCCACACACCATTTATTTTTTTATAACCTTTAGTAACTTCTACCCAAGCTCCATTATTTTTCCAATACAAAATATCAACAGATATAGCGCCGATAGTTACAGCAATTGTAGCGTCACTAGTTGTTACGAATGTATACGTATAGTGATCTACACTACCACTTCCTGTTGAATATGTCACAACAAATGTGATTCCTTCAACCAAACCACCATAATAACCAACATAATGTCTTAAAGTAACATTATCTAATTCAGATCTTGTAGGAATATCAGTTGGAGTTAACGTAATCATTGAACTATTTGTACTAGGAAAATCTACTTCTTCACTTATAGGTGTCGATCCTTGATATAAAACGCATTGCGAAACATAGGTAGAACTTATTGTATTTGATTCTCTATGTCCGTAGCACCTGACCTGAATATCTTCTATCGTCGCATTATTTGGAATTGAAGAAAAGTCAAAACTATAAGCAGCATAGCCTGTCGAACTACTAGACGCATACATATTTCTGCCATCGGCATTAGTGTTTGGGTTTTCTGCAGAATATCCAACACAATACTTAGCATATGATGAGCCACTCTGGATTCCACTAGTCGTGCTATCATTTGCTGTAAAATTAGCAGACTGACCTGTTCCATGCACAACTAATTGATTAGTTACATCTACTCCATCGTGTAACACTGTAACCGGATCTGACTTATTAGTTGGAGTAATGGTTAGTTCGTACTCCATATCCATAAATGTACTATACGCACCAGAAGGATCAATTGTACCGTCACCAGTCAACGTAGATGTAATAACAACTGGATTTGGAAGAGTGTAATTAATCTCAATTTCGGCGCCATAAATATAAATGTAAGCTGTTGTATTTCTTGAAGCTCGTCTACAGTTTATTCGAATGCCAAAATCGCTTCCATATTCAATAATGCTGTCTAAATCTTCTCCAACGTTTGTGAATTCGAAGATTTCGGCAGTTGTTGAAATCGGATCACAAGTTGATGTTATTTGGTTTGTTCCGTGACATAACTTTGGCGAATACGCTGCAGATGTATTTGCTCCACTTTCTCTTGCTTTCAGTTTTACAGTCCAGCTATTAATAACTGCTCCAGCAGGAATATCATCAAAATTAAATCCTCGAATATAGATATAGTAAGATGTTGTACCCCTTTGAGAGTTAGTTACTGTGGCATAGTCATTATCATCGGTATTCTCGTACATACTATCAGCGTTAGATACTGATAGATATGTTGTACTGGAAAGATAATATGTGCTAGGAACCAATCGGATAACTGACATTAGCTAGCCACCTTTAAATAAATATCACCATCAGATCCTAATGATGAGCCAGGTTCGGATGTCCCTGTATAATATGTTACAAAAGAAAGAGTCCCAGTTATACGCGTCCCAGATTTATCTGTTGCGGTAACTCCAGAACTAAGATCAGCAGCGGTAACGGTGTCTGATGTAAGATCGATCAATGTAGTCGATCCGTATATGACTTTATTGATCGGCATAGATCTTAGACCTCCCCTATATAAAAAGTAGTTCCGTATTCATTACTTGTGCTGAATTTTGGAACTTTATGTACAGTTATGTCTTTTTTACAATATTTCTTTGCCGTATTTAGAATTGTTTCTTTCTTGACAAAAGGATCTACTTCATACGGTCCTTCGTATATCTCTGCATCGCCAGAAGTTACTATAATTGCAGTATCTGTTGTGAGATCATATTCGTATTTATTGGATTGAATATCAAATTCAAATTCATTTGTGCTGTTATCCAATGAAAGTTCAACTTCAATTGGTTTTTTAACTTCCTCGTCTGAAGATAAATCTACTTCGTATTGACTAGATAGAATATCTAAACTGAACTCATTTTTACTATTGTCTAAAGTAATATCAACTTCAATTGGAAGATTTGGAATCATTGAAGAATTTCCCCGAGCAAGTTTTGTTTAACGCAAATTCGTTTAATCTCGGAGCATGCTCTCTTTCCATCTTCGTAAGTCCAGTTTGCTTGAATATCTAACATACCCTCTTTGAATTTTAAAGATTCTTCTTGAGAAATATAAACATGAATCTTTTTTGCTTCTATTGTTAAATCGTCACCGGTTTTTGTGATAGAGGCAGGCTCATACTCTTGCGAAACTTGTGTAAAAGTTACATATACATTTTCTGCTTGAGTCAGATCTACTTCTTCGTCACGTAAAGTTAATGTAAACGTTGGTGTTGTGCCTCTGATCATTTTTAGTAGCTCCTTTCAAAAATATCAATTTATAAATATGAGGAATTTGCTGTGTGCACTATTTTCCGGATTTATGGAATAACCAGATCAGCAAGGTTTTACGGTTTTATAATAAGAAACTGTGCAATGCCGAGCGCCATCATGGTCGTAAAGACGAGCCATATGCTCACATTCGGAATTAGTGAGAAATATCTTACCAGACCCGTATGTCATTTTTGTACAAGTCACCAACCTCATACCTTATAATACAAATTTTTAAGCTACTTCATCCCAGCCGTATACACCTGGTTCCCAAACATTATTCTCTGCAGTTGAGATCCAATGCTTTTCGTTATGAGATACTTTCGCTCCTAATGCATAAGCATCTTGTGCGCCAACTGGCTGAATCCATTCTGGCCATTCAATAGCTGGATCGTCCACTCTTACATATAAGGAGACAGCAATATCTGGAGTCCAATCTGATTGAGAAGTATGAGCTTGCAGAACTTTATAGAGCGTATTGTTGTAACGAATTCTATTATCTACTTCATACTGATGCTCTGCTTCCCATTTTGGAAAAGCTTCAATGTGATTTAATGCTGTTTCATCATCAACAGATGTAGCCATCTGTTCAATAAACTGACGAAATTCAATAGCTTTGTCTTTTATCGCCATTTTAAATTATGCCTCCTCAGTTACTATGTATAGTTTAGCTGTATCTTTTGTTCCATACGCCATTGATAATCTGAATCGAGTACATTCATCTGGAAATTCTATATCACAAGTGTAATAAGTACTTCCATTGATCACTCTAGACCCATAGTAATGATTAGTAGATACACCCAAAAATTCAGTATTCTTAAACATCTGAATTGTTAGGTATCCTGATGGAAATGTAGTGTTAGTCGATTCAAAAGAAAACTGAATTTTCTTAGCGCCATTTAAATCAATATATCCATCAGTACCCCAGTATCTTGTGTCCCAAGTTTCATAACCTCCAGTATCCGTATAATCAATTTTGTTTCTCTTTGGGAAATTCATTTCTGTATACGTATAAATTGGAAGTAAAGTTCCATCAGCATAATGGGTTTCATAATATGAACCTTCGATAGGAAGAATCTGATTATTTTCATATCCCAAAATTGTTGACCAGTTTGTAGCTGCTTGGTATCTGCTTATATATCTGCTAGGAACATATAAAGTTCCGCCTGATCCGTCAGACGCAAAAGGAGTACCATCAAAATTATTAATATTCGATAATGCTGGGATGGTATTAAGATTGTTATTTAATTCACGAATTATTAACGTATCAAAAACTGTACAGTTTTTAAAACAGTTAGTTTCATCAAATCTGCATGTACGAACATCAACTGCTTTAAGCTTTGCGCATCCATAAAACATATTTGCACCAAATCGCGTATTATTGTTACTTTGGGCTGTTCCATAGAATAAACCAGTATTTGGAAAAACAATGGTCTCTAGTTCTGTACAACCATAAAACATACTTTGACTATATATACTTTCTATGGATGACAGATCAACATTTTTTAGTTTAGTACAAGCTCTGAATATCTCTTGTTTACTTTGTATATTTCTAGTTATTGCCGGTAAATTTGCAGTAACTAAATTACTAAGACCTTTAAATTGGCCGATAGCAACTGACGTTACCCTTGGAAAATTCACACTAGTTAAAGCTGAACATCCAGTCAAACACGACTCTTCTAAACTAGTAGCATAAGGAGCATCAATACTTGTTATTCCTGTAAAATTATAAAAACTAAATCTTGTTATCTTAGTTGCTTTTGAAAGAGTAATATCGCCAGTAACGGCTGTTTTTACACTCAAATCAGCAAAGTCGTCAGGTTCAATTCCAACGTCAACATTCACTGTAACCGGAGAATATCCGTGTCCTTCTTCCGCCGTATACGTAGTCTCATTCTGTGTTATTACTAACGGCTCGACATTATTAGGCATTAATTATCTCCCATCAAAATATCAAATGCTTCAGCTTTTTCCCTAAGTTCGTCTTCCTCTGTTTGTTCTTCAAGAGGAATATCAGTCTCTATGTAAGTTCTTTCTAATTCTGCCGGATCGATAGCTTCTGCGTAATCTCCTTCTGGACTTCCGCCATGAACATAATAACCGGAATCAGAATAAGTTCTTACAAAAGCTTTTCCATTGATCGTTAAATTCTCTGTTTTAATCATCTTTTACTCCTCCTCAATTGGCGTGCCATCTGCATAATAATGCTCATACTCAGAACCTTCGATTGGCAATATCTGGTTATGACTCAATAATGTAGACCAGTTTGTAGCATTTTGATAAGATTCTACTAATGCTTGAGGAACATATAAAGTACCGCCAGTTCCCGTTGAAGCAAAAGGACTACTTTTAAAATTAATATCTGATGCATCAGATAACGTGCAAATAGCATCAGTTTTTCTAATAATAATTGTTTCTAATTTATTGCAGTTTTGAAAATTGTGGACCGTTCCACCATTGCCAGCTATTCTTGTAATTGCTCCCATATCTATTGCTGTCAGCGCGTAGCAGTTATCAAATGCGGCTGAATTAATATAAGAGTTGTATTTCGGCATTACAACTGTTACTAATTTAGAGCATCCATAAAATGTATAGTCCATACTGCCTGACCAAGAAACTGCATTAGTATGAAAACTTGTAAGCTTTGAGCAATTATAAAATGTATATGTACATTTTATTTTTTGAAGATTTGGTATATATAAATTTGTTAAATTTGTACTATCCCTAAAAACATGAGCGCCTAGACTTGTCAAATTAGGTAAAATAGCTTCTGATATACGCGAGCCAAACGTTTTATTTGAATTATCGTAATAATCTATTAATGCTAAATTTGTAAGATGTAATTTGACTGTATTAGGGCAATAAGCAAACACATTACCGCCAATATTATCAACAGTATCACTATATACACTAGTTATATTTCTTCCAGCAAAGGCATAATCGCCAATAGTATTACAATGTAATATAACTTCTCCACCAGGAGCACCCATAGCAATTTCATCTGGTCCAATAACATAAACATTAACATTGACTGGACTATAAGCATGACCTTCTTCGGCTGTATAAGTTCCATTATTTGTTACATTTAGTGTATCAATCTTTAAATCTGCTGCAATCGCAATTTCGTTATATCTAGCCTTGACTTCTTCGATCCTGGTATCTTGAGCATATGGAACATTAATTGTTCCTTGAACAACAGCATTTTCAACGTTGTTGCCATTCTCATCAATGCCCTTCATCGTATCCAAGTCATCACAGAAGTCATCAACATCATCCATACTAGACATGTTGGTGTTAAATTTAAGCAAACGCACACGGCTTGAAGGCTGAATATTCTCAAGAATGTTAAAGATAGGCACTGCTGAACTGACATTCTCAAGTCTAAGAGTCGTAATGCCACTATAATCAGGCATTGTGAAATCTGTAATAGATGGTTGATTTCTAATCGTTAAGTTTATAACAGTTGAAGGTAAATGTAATACTCTAAGAATTCCACCCACTGGTAATGTGATACCTGTGATACTAGTTCCATCGAAATAAATCTCTTCAATATTCGTACAGCCAGAAATATCAATGGACTGAGTTAAATTTGGACAGTTCCTTACATCGATTGTCTGAAGCAAAGTATTATTGCCAAGTGTCAATGACGTTAAGTTTGTATTTGTATAACTAGAAGAACTGTCGCCAAGCTTAATATTTTGTAATCTCGTAGCAAAGTGGAAGTCTGCAAAACCGACTTTAAAGCCAGATAAATCTCCAACAGAAGACAATTGTGATGCAGAATAAATATAAATTTCTGTATCGTTGACGTTGTCCAAAGGACAGATTAATGTTGTTGGAACATTTCTCTGACCTCTTGTTTGAACCAAATAAGAGCCATACTTGATTGACGGATAAACATCTGCATAAGGGGTTACCGTAATATTGTCCTTCGCGTATCCTCTTATCTGAATGACATCGGTTAAAGCATCGCCAGCGTTGTATTTACTATCCAAATATCTAAAACGGTTATATAACCACCACTTACGCTGCTCTGACTTTGAACCCTGGAGCATAGGTAAATATACTCCAGAGCCATCGTCAATCAAAGGTCTAATATACTTAAAATAAGCATCTTCATTAAAAATTGCTTCCGGCCATTTACTCTGATGCTCTTCAAACATCCTCTCTACAACTTCGTAAGATAGTTCTCCATCTGATCGAAGCTGCTGATACATTTCCTTAATATCATCATAAAAAGCAGAACGCATGTTCACCCAAAGGACAGATTGCTGACCATTATAAACATCAGCGCCGCCTTCAATGGTATCGATATCTTCGAGATTATAGCTAAATGTCAATGAACCTTCGTTATTGATACCAATTGCGGTATCAAAGTCGTATGGTAAGAATACAATCTTTTTCATTATCCATTTACCTCCGATCCCATAAATGATGGGAACATATTCTTTGCTCTACTATCCACCATCAGGAATAGCTCAGTAAATAAGTAATAGAATATAGCACTATCCATCTCTACATAATTACCGATTTCAGCTTTAAATTTAGCAAGTCTATACTCAGCAGTATCGTTTGTATACGTCACACCATCATATGTAACAGCTGAAGGAAGTGCGCTGTTTGTAGCAGCAGTCGTATCGGTCTTTACGATCCAGCTTGCAAAGCCACTTAAATTCGTAATATTGAAATAGTCTTCAGGATATCTCGATTCAAAGTCGCTTCTCCAGTCATTTCCAGCATAGTAATCTGATTTCCAGAGTACCCTATTGGAAGTATTGTTTAGAATTTCCCAAGATTCATCACCATTTTGAAAACCGAAAACTTCAGGTGTACCCTTATCGTTATTGAAGTTATACTTTCCTAAAAAGCTTACATCCGTTCCATTATCCCAGAACATAACGATTGGGAAACCATCAATACCCTGTCGAACTTTAGGGTTTTGTTCCTGTGCAGGGGTCTTATATGGGCAGACACTGTCATATAGTCTTACTAACTCGACGTTATTAGCACCTTCCGATGAAGCAACATCCGCTTTGAATGTAAACGTGTTTACTGGAATTGCATCTGCATTCATCGCGTAAGTTGAACCCTGAGCCCCATCGATAATAAAACCATTCTTGAACTTGATCTTATAGTTCTTCCTAGCATAATACTGTGATGAAGTACCCTGAACATCGACTTGTGCTCCAGTAAAAGTGAATGACTTAGTTGGATCGATCGGATCGACATACGATCCTTCCATTGTCTTTTTATCGCCCTTATACTGTGGTAATGCCGATCCCTTAAGAATCATGTAAGGAAGATCTGATGGAAGTTTCGAAATAACAATCGAACCATACTCATCGAAGACATTATTATGTCTAAATCTCGCAAGCATTGTATCGACATTCTGCGTATCTGCAATCCAGTTGTCAAGAATCTGATATCTAGTCAAGTTATTATCGTAGACTCGTATACAGTAAATATCAGTCGTACAATATGCTGAACCGATTGTTATGCCTACAGGATTTGCCTGCTCAAAGTTATCATCTGCTGGGTATTGAATAACGCCAGACATAATACCATTGAGATAACAGTAAACAAGACGATTTTCGTTTCTCTTTTCGACAACAAAGGCAACCCGAACATGTTCGTTTTCTTTATACTGTACCGAAATCTCAGACTGAGCAGATTTGATCATCATTTTCTGCGGAGTCAATTGAATACCGATATTACCGCTGAAGCATGAGAACATTATCGTATCATAATTACCAACATCTCTTGTCGCGAATTCAACCTCGATCGTCTTACCAGTTGTTCTGAAATCCTGGCCAAATATATAATAAGGAATCGTAACAACATCATCACCAGTAATTCGAAGAACTGTGTTTCTATCATCATCAAGCACCCATCCGTCTGACGAAAAAGTAAAATTGCTTAAAGTTGCATGAATATCGCCATAGTTCCAGACTGAAGGATCGTTTTCTGAATTACTTCTACCTTGTGAAGTTAAATATAAAGCCAAATCTTCAGTTTCAGCTTTAGCAGTTACATCTGATTCTGTAACCTCAATTTCGAATGTCTTGCTTACTTCGCCGCATACGATGCTCAAAGTAATATCACCAATCTCGATTGGCCTATAAGTCCATACTTGCTCGGTTCTATCAACGGTCAAAGTTGAAACAGTATTTCCATTGACCTGAAGCAAAATATCAGCGTTCAAATTGCTTGGATCGTAGACATAATATGGAATCGCAATATTTGAATATTGAGAAACCACATCTTGGTTATAGTTAGATGCAATGACCGGTGTTGTATTTCCAGTCTCCAAGCACATTAAATCGTAATACAGCTCATTTGAAAGAACTGTTTGCTCTGCAATGACCGCATCGAAATATACCAGTAAAGTATGCGAACCATGGGTCAAAGCTGGAATTGTATAGGTCTGCTGTCTTCCCGAGACAGATGTGACCTGTGTTCCAATCTGAATACCATCGACAATAAAGTGTACTGTCTTTTCAACATTACCTGTCGGTACATAAGGGAAGCTTATCGAACCGGAGAATGGTGTTTCGACAGTAAAGGATGAAGTAATGGTAAGTGCCACCATCGTTACATTGAAGTTTAAGACCTTACTATTGGAGTAAACATCTGTAACTTTAATTCGGACAGTGTTGTTACCTGTGGAAATATAATTCGTAATATTGAGTGTAACATCACCCTGCTGAATTGTTCTAATCGATTTAGCTGAACCGTTAACAGTAATCGTGACATTACCAAAACCTGTCGGTTCTTCATCTTCCAATGAAGTCCAGTTGAATGAGATGTTACAAGCTGTGCCATATGATACAGTTTTGCTGATCCATCCTGTAGTGTTTGTGACAGTCAAGATGGCATTATTGCCACCATCACCGCCACCGCCACCTCCTCCACCGCCAATACCGGTGATCTGGAAAAGCTGTTCGTCATCATGCATAAAATAAGCTACGCCATCTTCGACGTAGCCATTATTTACGTATTGATTTAATGAAAGATTTAGATCTGTTACAGTTTGCTCGGTGGTGCTCACACGAGAAGCGATCGAATCAATTTCATTTGTGATTACACTATTTTGAACAGGATTTGTTGATGTATTGTCAAGCACAGCATCGATGATGATACCATCAAGTTTTCGTTTATCTGCAGCAGACATTAAACCGTCTGAACCAGATGTAGCATGGTAGTAAGCTGTACCATTTTCTCTTACAAAAACACCATTTGAATAAATAAACGTTGCAATTGTTCCTGGATGCACGAGATACGGGCTCAATTTGTCATTCGGCATTGATGCATCCGGAAGCTGTTCAAATAATTTATATCCTGTTCCGTCTACAGAAATATATGCATTGCGGTCTGATGGAACACCATTTTCAAATAAAATTGCAAAACGGTCGCCATTTCTAAACGAGTTAAAACTGCTGTCGGTTGTTGTGACATTAAACTTATAACCGTCAAATATTTCATCATATACTTCGTTCGGAAGATCTGTTGATACACCGAACCAGCTTCTATTTACTTGCGCCCCAGTTTCAACATTCGCTAGTTTATTAAGACTTTGAACAAACGGTGTAACATTATATTTTCTAGATTTTATACCATCATCGACAACTAAATAATAATCACCAGATAATTCTGTAAGTAATTCTAATTCAGTAATTCGTTTATCACTCATGAATTATCCTCCTAGTTCTCTAATACGATCTCTCCAAGTTTTACGCTTTCTGATCGTATCTTTATATTCTTTTGAATACTTGATGTTTATAGCTATAACATCCCTGATCCATGTTAAAGGATTATCTAAAGCGATAATCTCTTCCAGCCATTTAGACGCAATATAATCGGTATCAATTAGTCTTTGCTTTAATAAAGAAATCTCTTTTTCAGTATCTTTCTTTATCGAAGAAGCGGCCATTTCGCTCCATTTTGATTCATCGAATACAAGCTCGTCTTTACCAAGCTTATATGCTGCCATTCTGCCGTTACTAAAGTCGTATTTGCTTAAATCTAACTCAACAAAATCAAGTTTTGAACCTGTATGACGGATAAATACTACATATCCGTTTCGATCTGTTACAACTTCGTATTTCATTTTGGTGCTTTCAACAGCAAATAAGCATGCATCGCATATGTATCGTTATAATCATCTGCATCAACATTAGAATCGGCCTTTTGACGTTTCAACAATGTTAAAATTCCAGTACTTTGGTCATATGACTTCTCTATAGTATGATTGTAGCTTACAGTCCATGTACCAGGATAACCTCTGAAATGATGATAAAGATATGTGCTTACTGCTTTTTGCGGAAATATAAAATTATCAACTGTAAACGTGCTATATTTATCCGGAAATCTTGTTTTTATATCAAATGTTTTTGCTGAACCCAAATCAATTAATTTACTTGAATCCAAAACAATAACAGGAGCAACATTAGCATTTTTAACGTTATCTCCAGATGCATAATGCACGGAACTGAAGGTCCCTGTATTTGCATCGTAACTCTTATTTAACCATCCCCATATAGTAACATAACCAGTTTCTTCTCCGGCATTAGTAAGGCTATGGCTAACGCCTTTAACATCATCCATTGATAAATAATAAAAATTATCTACAGTTAGTTCTTTATATTTTGAAGTATATTGTTTGACATCCCAACTAGTTCCTGACGGCAATTTAATGATCTTGCCATTCGTCCAAATTTCTTTATCTCCCCAATAAATCTGTGAGATCTCTTTATCACCCCAAAATACTTGGTCGATCTCTTTCTCTCCCCAGAATAATGGCATAATTAACTCTCCGGAACAAAGTAAAGAGTTTTCGAATCTTTGGATGATAAAGCGTTATATGATGATTCGCTAATAACTTTAAAATTAATTTCAACTTTACCTTCAACACTCGTTAAATCCTTAGATACTTTCAATAACGGCGCTACAGGATCTGTATTCATTCGTAAATTAATACCGCCAACAGAAGTTGAACCAGAACCACGAATGACTCGTAAATCTTCAACAGATGATATACCACTTGCACCAGACGTAATCTTATATAAGACAAGATCACGTTTTGATCCGTTACCATTCAAATTATCGCTTTGCGCATTACTTAAATTTGTAATAGATTCAAATAAACCTCTTTGGCCGTTTGGTTTAGTTAAATCAATTCTAGCAACTATGTAATATGTAGCATTCGCAGTAATATCAATAGTCGTTCTACTTGTTATTTTGAAAAAACCTCCACCAATAACGGCCTGGCTTCCTGCTTCGAAATATGCTGATAAATTTGAAGACGAATAATGTAATGTAAATTCGTCACCGACGCTCGCGCAAATACAATCAGGAGTTGCTACAGCATATACTGCGCCATCATATTTTGATTCGATCTGATAATCTTCGCCATTATCGTAAAGCGTTTGAATTGCCATAATAAAACCTCCTTACAGTTTTCTATAAACAAAATTTCTAGATGTTTCGAATTCATCTAGAAGTCTTCTTGGATCATAAACATGAATGTTAAAATCCCTATGAAAAAACACATTGACCTTACTGATCGAATAGGTCTCGAGTAAACTATTGATCAAGCCAATGGCTGTATTTACAGATTCATTAAATACTGTATTACTAAGACTTGTGCATATCGCTATGGCTATTGTAAATTTGTCGCCAGCGCCATTATACTTTCCAGTATGATTCACCATGTACTCATCAGGCATGAGCTGGGTAATGGTCTTATTATCTACAATATAGTGAAAACAGGTATTTTGCTTTGATTCGTTGTTGTAATAATTCTCATAATCTTCGATTGTCTTTTTAATTCCGTTAATTTCATAAATTGTAATTCCTCGAATATCTTCAATAGATCTAGGACGACCATATTGAAGCCATTTTCTTTCATCTAGCATAAATATCAGTCCTCCTAGATCTTTTTTAATGTTAATAACTGTGTTAGTTTTGTTCTAACTTTACCGCAAATAAAATCGACAGTTTCAATATTTACATTCTCTGCTTTTTTTATCTCATAGCCAGTTAAAACCGATTCATAATAATCGTTTGTTGTATAAATTCCTAATGACGCACCAAGATTAAACTGATCGAAATCATAGACAAAGTTTTTTAAAACTAATGTAAAACTGATCTGATGATTATACATCTGCTTAGGGAGATAGTTTGCAACCAAGTCCGCAATTGGGTCGTCACTAAATACAATTTCTGTATTTGTTGATGTCATTCTGACAATATCAGCAGCAGTTGCTTCAAAAGTTCCTGAATCTGTTGCTACCCATGTTGCTCGATAAGTAACCTCATCTCCGGCAAATATAATTAATCGGTTTGTCTCTTCCGTTGTAGTAATCGGGTTTATATTAGCAATAGCGTACATGTTATTGCCAACATTAATCATCTCATAATCCGGCACACGAATTGTAACGGTATTGGCATCTGCAATATCGATATAAAACTCAAATATAATTCCGTATTTTTCATAGAGATAATAGATAAACTCTTCAAAGTCCATCGTCTCTCCAACATCATAAGTCGGAAGGTTTATTCCGGTATGATTTGCTATATAATTGACCGTTATACCAGATAGACGTTGTGCAATAAGCGGATCTGTGTAATCGCTACCGACGATATTACCAGCTGCATAAAAATCAACAATGTTCTTAATATTTTGCTCAAGAATGACAGCGGTATCTGCTGGTTTTGTCGAATTTAAACCAAGGACATCATCCAACATCGTAATTCTTAACTTGTCTGTAACTTTCGTCCAGTGAGAAGCCGTCCATTTTTCAGGAGTTGTTATTGCTGTTTTGCATACATAAATAGCTTCTGAATATCCGACATAAGTTCCAACTGTATAAGTTTTTGTTGCATCGTATGGTTTGAATGACATGTAATTTAAATACATATCCCAGCCATCAGATCCGGTCCCTTCTGTATAAAGAACGTTGATCTTATTCATCCCTTTAACAAGCTGCATATCAACCATAGTTCCTTGGCCAGAATCAAGATCCCCATAATTTATATCGTTAATATAGATGGATCCATTATCTTGCGTAATAAACGTTGCATGAACGATCGTTGGCTTCTTACACCAGATATAAGTCGTTGCCCTGGCTGTGTAATTATCGCCAATATTTATTGCTGCAGTTGACCCATCAGTATATGTGCTGGTTGAAACCGGAGATAACGCATCAATATCATCAATATGTGGATAGGTGCTTTCGATTTTATCGTATTTCTCAAAGAACCAGCTATTGTCATAAGAATCTGGTAAGTTTTCACCTTTTTCGTAAATCCATTGTCCTTTATAAAAAGATTGCATTTGTGAACAAATAATTCTTTTTTCTCTGGACAATTCATTAACTACTTCTATCGACTTAATCACACCATTATAGAGAAATGTGCCTTTTGGATCATACAAAACAAGAACATCCCCTGCTTCGACATTATCCGGAAGATCATAAACATTAAAAGTACTGTTCGCTGTAGTCATCAAGTCGACAGAAATTTCGAATGTTTTTACTCTGACAAATGCTTTTGGAAGATCTCTAAGCGCTGTTTGATCTTTAATGAAACAACTATATTGGAAAATACCCTCTGTACTCGGAGCTTTTCTATAAGAAGCTACAAGAGTTGTATGGTATTGATTAACAGTAATTCCTCTTGGATTTTCCGTAGAACCGTCTGACCACATATAAAAGTTATAGTTCGGAAACGGTCTTGCCCAAACAGATGTCTCAAATGGCTCATATTGATCATTATTAGACACATAAACACTTGTATGCGGAGTATCTGTGATTGCCTCAAGATGATATTTTGGATCTTCTTCAAAATATCCAGTTACATAAACATCTTGATCGGCATGCAATGAATATGTTGATTCTGTAATTTCAATTCTGTCTTGATCAACAATAAATTTTCCAGAATCTTCAGCTATAATTGGTGTCCCAAAAGAGTCACTCACTAAGAAAGCATTAACCGGATAGAACTCCATTTTGACTAAATGATGATGCTCATTTGGAGTCGCAACAAAGTCTATCCAGTTCTCCATGTATTCATCAGATTCTGGACTAGATCCATCTGGTTGATGCCTTGTATACGTAAGTGTTCCATTACCAATTACGGTAATATATACATTCCATATCATAGGTTCTCACCTCTTAGACAGAGAAGTAGCTATTCTTGAATGCCACCTCCACGGTTCCGGCGAATTCTTCAAGATTACCAGCCGATAATACAAATATTGATTTACCGACATTCAAACGGCACCAAGTAAAATTGGCTATTCCATCACGAACATCAAACGCCTGACGCTGTTCTGGATTTGATATAACAATTCCATCTTCATCTTCGAGATAAATATAAGTTTCTCCATCGACACTATCGACAATGACATGGCTATATGTCCCTTTTAAAGCGCATAAGCCATAAAGGACGTTATTTTGGTATAAACTAAACATCGGATTTTCAATTACACCATTGACGGTAAATACAAATCCAACATCGTCTGTTCCTGTATTATTTATTTCCAATCCAGAACCAAAGTTATCGCTTAGATAATAATATGGCCGCATCAAAGGATAGTTTTTACCATACTGAATCATCTCCCAATGAGTGTCGTTGTACTCTTCTGGTGTATCGATCTGTGCGATACATTTGAATGTTTTCTTAATCTCGTCGCCATTATGAATTATGGTTCTTTGAACCCGGTCGCCAATACCATATGTTTTTGTTGCATCATACGGTGGAGCTGCTTCTTCAAGCTGCATACTGTTTGACAGCGTATAAACATGCTCGGATGAATCAAGCCATTGGGATAATCTATGTATGTTTATTTGGACTGATAGAACGCCATTTTGCGACATTTCGCCTTTTGACACTTGACTAATGATAACGTTAGCATAAAAACTATATCGCTCATCATCGACAAAGTTTGGTGTCAAATAATGGAATTCTAAAGGTTTAAATCTTATAAAGCTAATAAACTTCTGATAATCCTCATAAATAATATTAGGGGAATCGCCATAAAAGACGAGTTCCCCCGAAATATCAACCATATCTAAGCCCTCTGTTATCAAAAGCTCAGAATTATTAATTTTTCTGGTCTTGTAATTCGCTTTGAAACCAAAACCAGAAGGAGTATTTAAGAAAGTTTTCGATTTCTTTTCATCGGTCAAATAGTATTTCTCGCCAAGTGAATTCACCAGCCAGAATTTTCTATATGTAGCCATATGAGTCCTCCTTCCTTAAATTGAGTTGCCTAAAAGTATATTAATTCGGTTATATAATTTCCTAGCCATGTCCTCAATAACAGCCGGATCATTAATATCATTAGCTGTATTAATCTCAAAAGTATTATTCATCGAGATTAAAGCACCCTTTGTTCCACCATTTTGAGAATCTAATAAACTAGAATTACGAACTCCTTCAACAGACATCGCTGCATTGTAATAAGCTCCTGACGAAAGTAATCCGCTTATCATATTCGCTCCATTGATGACATTTGCTGTATCAAGAACTGGTGAAATAACAGGATCTAATGAATTTTCAAGCATCTGGTCTGAGATAACCATCGCATCGATAACTGCATTTCTTACAGAAGTTGCCATATTCCAGGCATTATCAACGGCCATGCCTGACAAATCATCAATACCCTCTGCCAAACCTTGTGTAAAGAAGCTACCTAATCCAAAAGCTACTCTAGATGGAGAATGCTCTTGCCATACAGATGCAAATATTCCCGCGACATTATCAGCAATTGAACGCGCTTTATCATACAAAAGGCCTTCCATTTCTGTCATTCCATCAATAAGACCCTGAATATAATTCTTGCCAATGTTTGTGAAGATTCCTTGGTAAGTCATTTTATGGCCCTCATGGCTTGTTTCTTTAAACTGATTAACGAGATTGGTTGCTGTTATTCCAGCTTGTTTATTCAACTTTTTCGTTGCGTCAGAATCAGTAAATACATCTGCTAAAGTCGTAAGATATGCGACACCAACTTCTATAGCGCCAGCTTTAATTTGCTCAATAAGTTCTTCATTTGAGAACATGCCAATGATTTTTTCGGATATGGAGGAAAGTAGACCACCACCAACGGAATTTCCTTCTTCATCAGTAGTTCCATCTTCTGCGAATAACATATTAATTGCATCTTTTGCTGCTGTGACCATGTTGACAATTCCGGTTCCCAACGATCCGACCATTGTTCCGGTCTCCGAAGTTAAACCCGATGCATTTGAAAAATCTACAATCTTCTGCAAAATATCAATAGCATCGTCTACAGAATCAGGATTCGGAACGGATTGTGGGAAGTTGTTTGCAAAATCGGAGATGCCTAAGCTAAGTTGCCCAATGCCAGTTCCAAAAGCCGTAAGATTGCTTGTCGCTCCAACTAGTGAAGCTGAATCGCCAAGACTTGTTTCTAATCCAGCTAATTTTCCACCAACTTCTACTAGCCAATCGATATTTTCACTGGCTTTATCAAATAAAGTTGTGGATTGCATAGGTCCCACAAAGCCATCAGGTTTTGTTTGCTCAACAACTGTTCCCAATTCAGCAAGCGCATTTAATCCTTCTACTAAACCATCGGCAAATGCAGCTACTCGACTTCCAAAGTCGCCAAGAGATTGATTACTATTATCGCCAAATCCAAGCCAACCAGCTACATTCCAAGAACTAACAAGCCCACTTTCTAAAGTAGTCAATGTCTTTGCTGCATCTTCAGCGATGCCTACTACGCTCGGATCGAAATCTTTAAGCGCTGTTGAAAAGTTTGCTAAGCCAGCACCAAATTCTTGTGCTCTTCTTCCAAAATCGCCTAAAGATTTATTGCCATTATCTCCACCAGCTAACCAACCAAGTAAACTCCAACTATTTTGAAGAGTTCCTTCAAGATTGATTAAACGCTCTATTGTTGGCAAAGCAGATAAGACATATCCGTTCTTAAAATCGAGCATTTTAGTCGAAAATGCAACAAGCCCATCTCCGAATTTCAAGAGATTTTCTTTAAAGCCAGCAAATGTCTGTTTGCCCAAAAAGAATGAGGTTAAATTGTCACTACCGAGAGAATCGTTTAATTTTGCAAACATCGTTCCAGCATCGGCAGCCGCTTGAATCTTTTTAGTATCAACATCATCCATTTTATTAGAAAGGACCGCCATTGCAGCTCCAAATCCATTAAAGAATGTTGATAATAAATTTGTATTTCCAGCAAGACTTGCTAGCTTCATAATGTTACTATACTGTGGTGCAAGATCTTTGAATAATGAAACTATACTTGAAAGAGTATGATCGAAAGACTCTGGAACAACAAGATTTACAAAACTATCAATTGCGGTTGCAAATTTACTTAAATTTTCACCAGAAACAGCAAGCTGATCTGAGAACCCTGTTAAAATAGCTCCCAATGTTTCACCAACAAGTAAGCCTGCTATCTCTCCAATTTTTATAATAATTGCACCTAATTTTTCCAAACCAGCCAAAAGCGCATCGGTTGATCCAGGGAAGAAATAGTCAATAGCTTCAATAACAGCCGCCAAAACAGCAATGACAGCAACTATTTTAATTAATATTGGGCCAAGTCCTTCAATGATCTTAACCGATGAAATAAGTTTTGCTGCAGCTCCACCAAGAAGGAATGCCGCACCTAAAGCTACTAAGACTAGTGATAAAGCCTCAGCAACCGCTAATGCTTTATCGATATTAGGTATATTAACAAGAATAATCAAAGCGGCTGTAACCGCGGCTAAAATAATCGTCATTGACGCAAATGTTGCTAAAACCGCTTTTGCATCAAATCCTTTTGCCATAGCCGTTAACAACGCTAATGATCCAATTACTAAAATCAATGCAGCACCGGCTACCACTAGTTGCTTCGTTGGAATGAATGACAAAGCTGCCAAAGAAACTGCTAAAACGCCAATTATCAGTGCAATCTTAGTTAATGCAGACACGGCTGCGTATGCTTGCGCTCCTTGTGCAAACATACCACTTTTACCAATTAAGAACATGACAACACCAATGGTACCGAGAACTGTTGAAACAACTCCAACCGCTCTCCAAAGACCATCTTTATCAAGATTCTTAAATATCATTATTGCTCCAGCAATAAGATATAAAGATGCTGCCAACGTGACAATGACAATAGCAGAACCAACCGCTGATCGAATCGAAGCCTTATCGACCATTGCGAGTCTTGATATGCCAGCTCCGATAGCGCCAATAACTGCAAATAAAATAACAGCTGCGGCACCACCTTTTATTAATTGATCAGTCTTTATTTTTCCTAATTTTTCAATTGAACCGGCAATCATACCAACAGCAATCGCCGTTCCAACCAAATAAGTAGCTGCCCCAATAATTGACTTCTCTGGAACTTTACCAAGCAGATATATAATCCCAATCATAGCAACCAAAATTGGTGCTAATCGAGCAAGGCCGGTCCAATACTTTGCAGAATCCATACTCGCAACTTTATCAAGTATTTCAACTATCCAATTTAAAGAAGCGGACATTGCTATTAAAACTAGTGAAGAAGTTTTATTAACGCCTTTAAGTGCCCATGATACAGCCACCATCGCTCCAATAATTCCGACAAATCCCCAAAATATACTTGCAGGATTTTTAAACTCGATATTATCCAGATCGCTCAATGCGTTAACAAGCATTTTAATCGCTAAAGCAATACCGACCATATCAAGAATCGCTGTTACCGTTCCGGCTGGTTTGCGCACCAAAGAAAAAGCAGCGATAAGTGCTGCCATTAATCCAACAATTACAAAGAAGCTTCTCCAAACATGTTCCATTCCATCAAGCTTTTGTATAGCATCGGAAATAATCCATATAGACACAGCAATTGTTCCAATTACAGCTGCCAAATGAAGCATATTGACCTGGGCTTTTTTAGCAGCACCTTCATTTATTGTTGATAATGCAGCAGTTATAAACGCAACCGAGCCTATAACAATCATTAAAGCGCCGATCTGGAGTATAGCATTCCAAACATCATTAGATTTGCCAACAACTGATAACGCATATAAAGCGGCTGCTAAAATACCAACAGCAATTGAAATCTTAACAATATTATCAACCCAAATATTAGCTTTTTTTGCTGTAAAATATCCAGTGATAGAATTAAAGGTTCCTCGAACCGAGTTAATCAATTGGCCCATTGATTTAAATGGAGAGGCTAGACTTTCCAGCGCATTTGCGAATTTAGTTCCGATGCTCATGAATATTGCACCAGTACCGATGCCAAGCATCATCTCTAATACTTTTCCAAATGTATCAGTAAACTTAGCAATGTCATCTTCTGACATTTTCATGCTTTCAACTGTTTTGTCAAAGCCAGTCTTAATCGATTCACTAAATTGTACAAACCGCGATCCAAAATTACCGAAAAATTTTCCAATATTATCGCCAATAACTTTAAATGGGTCTGCTGGATTCTTTTCTATTTCTTCTACCAGACCACTGTATGCATTCTTTATGGATGTGATACCAAAATCCTTACCCATAAATCCAGATAATGTGGTCTGCATGCCAGACAATGTTTCGGAAACTTCTTTTGTTCCTTGAATAGATTTGACCCATTTATCAATATTCGCAAAGACCTTAGCAATACCATCTGTAGCTTGTTCTATCAAGCTAACGATTGGCTGATTTGTCTTCATCCATTCTATTGCTTTATCTAAAGCATTGCCGATTCCATCTGTAAAATCTCCAATATCTATTTCAAGATCACCAAATAATCTGGATAAGACCTTAAGTCCTCCTTCAATTATTTGACCGATAACTTCTTTAACTAACGAGAAACCTTTTCCAAGTATTTTCAATGCTGAAAAAACAACTTCTAAAACACCACGTAAAAATGTAGATTCTTGAATCGTTTCTTTAATTTTCGCAGTGAATCCTTCTATTTTTTCTAATACACCGTATAAAATATCTCCAAAATCAACATCGGCAAAAACTTCAGCCCATGCTTCTCTTGCTGCTTCCTGAAGAGCAATCAAACTTCCTGTAATATTTCCAATCGTTTTTGAAAGAAGATTTTGACCAGAACGCCTTCCCATTTTTGTAAGAAGCTTTTCCAGATCTTTTTGCGCTTCCGCAGATTCTTCTGATACCTCATTTAATGCTTCTGATAAAACGTATGCCTGCTCACGAGTAATACCCATGTTTTTGAGCTCAGCATCAGTTAAATGCTCAACATCTTCTGCTAAAAGTTTATAGCCAGCTCGGTGACCTTCTTTTGCCAATTTATTGATTAACTCTTGCGTAGTCGCATAATCAATGTTAGCCTCTTTTAGCTTATTTACACGCTCTAAACCATTACCATACGTTCCAAGCCACACATTATCGAACAATGTTTGTAAATGTTTTGTGACTTTCTCAACATCCTTTGTACTACTGACATATTCTGATAAATTGAGTTTTGTAAAACTAATATACCTCTTAAGTACACCACCTAAATTGTTGTATTGTTCAGACTCAATTTGCATAATATCAGCATTATGGCCGATTGCATTGCTTAACGAACCGTATTCTTTAATCAATGCTTTTACATCAAATCCAGCATCTTCGAGATATTTTTCAAATTCACTATTAAAACCTTCAAAATCTGCTCCTGCCCTTGTAAACAAGCTTCTTAATTGCGTATAATCATCAGTAAAGGCACTGGATAAGACATCATTTCGAATATCGCCTCCAGATGCAAAAATATCCCAAAGGTCATTTGCTAAATTTGTCCACGTCTCTTTTGCAACATCATAGTTACCAAATATCAAGTCGAACGATTTCAACCATTTAGTTGAGACAGCATCTTTTGTTGCAGCGATTGCTTCTCCGAAAGTTTTTGCTTCCTGAGCAGATCTAGCAGCTTTTATATAAATATCATCATAAATCTTCGATAACTTGGCATAAGCATCAGAAGCATTTTCTGCCTGGCCTTCTTGAATCATCTGATAAGCTTTTTCTGTATATTGATAAAATTTACCGAAAGTCGCTTCCATGACAGAAGTGTCGGCCCAACCTTCTTTTAATGTTTCGCCAAAGTTTCCTAATTCTACTAATGTACCTTTTGTAGTACGTCCAAATTCATCAAGTTTACCTAATTCAATTGCTGTTTCAATAAAAGACTGTTTTAAATCTTTGGAAGCAACACCTGCCAATTCCAAGGACTTCCAGTCCATATATTTTAATGAACCAGCACCATAAGACTGGTTCAAGTTATAGATTGCTCTTGAGAATTCTTGTGTACTTTTACCAGCAAATGCGGTTGCGTTCGCGATACCCATAATCATCGGCATAAGGTTTTCAACCTTACCACCAGACGATGTTAACTGCGCTAAAGACTTTGTCATATCAGTAAAACCATATGAGGTTTCATCTGAGAACCACATTAGTTTATCTAAATATCCGTTAATTTCATCAATTGATTTTCCAGTTGAGTTTACAAGAGTCTGAACTGATTCTATTTTTTGATTATATTTATTCCAGCCTTCTCCAACCTGCTCCATAGTTAGCGCATGAACCAACCGTTCTCCAGCTTGTTCTGCTCTAATCGCGATACTGCTTAGTACGTTTATTGCAACTTTTTCGAGTGCTGAAAATCCTTCAGTAACAGTTACTTGTGCTTTTATCAACGGATTAAGATCTGTCTTTTCCGCCGCATCATTTACTCGCTTAAATCCTTCATCTGCATCTTTGAACTTTAAACTTTGTTCCAGCTTATTTAAAGAAGACATGGAAGTTTTTACATTACGTTCAAATTCGGCATTGTCAAAACGTAGAGTTACAACGCGTTCATCTATAGTTCTGCTCATTCACCTATCTCCTTCCATGCTTGATCAGTAAGTCTATCAAAAACTGGACCTATGGCTGGATTAATATAGTCTCTTCCTTCAACCCATCCACCAGTTCCTGTGCCATGGCCGTACTGTAGAATAATAGCAATAGGGACTTCTTGCTCAATATGAGAGTTACAGAACTCTATTTTGATTCTTCCATCTTCTTCGATTATTCTATAATACCAGGATGCTCTAGTTAATCCTGTATCAACAGGAGTGGCTTCCATCAAAGCTAAAACACCTTCATCGCCATATTTTTCAAGAGTTGAAATATTAATTGGCTTTTGTAATTTTGCTAAATAATCTTTTGCTTTTGAAAACTTGCCATTTGATGTGACTTTAAACATCTCACCACTCCTGTTAATTAACCTTTACTATGGTATTTGGCTCTTCTTGCTTGATTCAAAGCTCGATTACGATTATAAATATCGCTTTGGCTCATCTTCTTAGCAGGAGCATTCTTTACTGCACAAACTCTAATTAATGTCATCAATCTTCCTAAATGCCATTTTTGACATTCAAATGGAATGTTATAACACGTCATCCAATAATAAATAATTTCTGCAGTAATTATTTCATTCCCTTTGCCCTTAGATCCTTCGCTATTATTAAAAGTTGTTGCTGTCATTGGATCGTTGATATAAGCATCGATCTTAGCAATTTCAATCGGAGGAATGCAATAATATATCATCGGATCTACGTTCTGCGTTAACGTCATGCATCGAACATAGTCTATTTTTTCTTCTTTTGTTTTTTCTTCCAATGAAAGATATGGCTTCTTCCATTTGGATTCCCACTTTGACAAAGAAACTAAAGAGTGTTCTAGCGAAAGCTGGATCTCATGATCAATATTAATGAATTCCTGCTTTTGCTCGTCAAACCATTCCCCTTTTGGAATGATTAATTTATACATAGCCGTTAAGAATTAATCTTACTTAAAAGCTGCTTAGTTTCTTCGTCAACCTCACCTTTGGCAATCATCTCATTTGCTTGTTCTGCTAAACCAGCTGGTAATACTTTATTAATAAAGTCAGCCGCAGCATCTGAATCTGTTGCTAATTCAAGATAAATATCAGAATAAGCTTCTGTCGCCATAAAATCTTCACGAATCTGGTCATTCTTAATAAAACGACGGCCATCCTCACTTTTTACACCATATGCTTTAATTACTGTTTCTTTGAATAATGCTATTAAAGCATTTGTGTCCTTTGCATTAATGATCTTTTTAATTGTCTCTAAAAGACCACCGTCTTTAGAAAATTGCATATCCATAAGTTCAGCCTTCGTAAAGTTAAAATAAAAATCTTCAGTTCTTTCAACACCGTTAAAGTCGGTATAAGTTAACGTTTTTTTATACATGTTTCTCTCCTTTCATGA
>AUXO010844784.1_pt1 | contig 30728 bp, 24 predicted proteins | sample 768731 | NCBI WGS metagenome assembly AUXO01 (sample SAMN02715735, study PRJNA202380) | gut metagenome | biome: sheep rumen | host: Ovis aries | place: New Zealand: Palmerston North
ATATCGGAAATGATCGCGGACAGACCGCCCAGCTTGCCGGTCTTTTCGATCAGGACGACGGTACAGCCGACTTCCGCAGCGGTGCAGGCAGCTTCCAGACCCGCGGTACCCGCGCCGATGACGACGACGTTGCAGGCCTTTGTGACTTTGCGCTTGTAATAATCTTCGCCGGAGTTGACGGCAGGGTTGACGGTGCAGCGGATGGGACGGTTGAGGCCGATCCGGTGGCCCGCGCAGCCTACGTTACAGGAGATGCACTTGCGCAGGTCGTCTTCGTGGCCGAAACGTACCTTGTTGACCCATTCGGGATCGGCGATCAGGCCGCGGCCCATACCGATCAGGTCGGCGTCGCCGGATGCCAGGATCTCTTCCGCGCGCTTGGGATCACGGATGTTGCCCATGGTCATGCAGGGTTTGCCATATTTCTCTTTGACAGCTCTTGCCATGTAGGAACGCCAGCCGTCAGGCAGATAGTTGGCGTCGATCTGGAACTGGATGGAAGCGTTCAGGCCGGCGGAAACATCGAATACATCGACTTCTTCCTGGATATACTGCAGATACTCAAGGGTATCTTCCAGGGTATTGCCGCCTTCTACGAACTCGTCAGCGCTGATACGGACAAAAATAGGGAAGAAAGGTCCGACCTGTTTACGGACTTCCTCGATGACCAGTTTGGCGAATCTGGCACGGTTCTCGCTGGAGCCGCCGAATTCATCGGTTCTCTTATTGGTGGTGGGAGAGAGGAACTGGCTGATCAGATAGGAATGGCCGCAGTGGATCTCGACCGCGTCAAAACCGCAGGCCTGGGCGCGCTTGGCCGCTTCACCGTATTTCTTGACAATACGATAGATCTCTTCCTTTTCCAGGGGTCTCGGGATCTCGCCGCCTGCCTTGGAAGGAATATTGGAAGCGGAAACGGGCTGCATGCCTGTTCTGGAAGACATGGCGGAAGCGCCGGCATGGTTGATCTGGATCGCGATGCAGGCACCGTGCTTATGGACTTCGTCACAGAGCTTGTAGAGACGGGGCATATAGTTGTCCTTGTCAATACGGAGCTGGGTGGTACCGTTGGAACCTTCGGGTGAATCTACACTCGCGTTTTCGACGATCAGAAGGCCGGTGCCGCCTTTGGCTCTCTGGACATAATAATGGATGTGAAGAAAGCTCATTTCACCGGTCTGCTCACCATAGTTGGTGCCCATAGGTGTCATAACGATGCGGTTGCGCATGGTCATACGGCGAACAGTAAAAGGCTCAAAAATATGAGGATAGTTGCTTTTCATGAAAACCTCCGATAAAAATCTCACAATCGTGATCCGTAAGCCGGATCTACTGCTTATTCAGGGTCAAAAGGCAGTAAAGGTGAATTCATGATTTACAATATAATAATAATGTAAAAATCTTCTGATGTCTATTGCGTCTTTAAGACAGAATCAATAGATATTGGCTATTGATTCTTTGCGGCCAGCATGGCCGCGGAGTCCTCTCTGATAAAACGGATCAGGCTCTGGACCGCGGGCATCTGGTAGCGTCCGCTCATAAAAGCCATATAAACGGTATGATGTTTCTGGACCCGTTCCGGCAGATGACAGATCCGGATGCTGCCGCGATGGATGGCGTCGCAGTCCGCGACCAGGCCGATCCCCATGTTCTCCGCTACAAAAGAGGTGATCCCGTTTTCGTCGGGGGATTCGCAGATAATGGCGGGGTGCAGATCGTGCTCACGGAAGAATTTCCGGGAAGCCTGCCCGAGGCCGGATGACCGGTCATAGCTGATCAGGGGATATTTTTCAAAATCCTGCAGGTCGATGGTGTCCTTGGCAGCCAGAGGATGATTTTTGGGGACGATCACGACCATTTCCTGGATCAGAACGGGCACAAAGCAGACGGTAGGCTCATTTCCGGAGAAGGAACCAAAGACAAGGTCATATTTTCCTGTTTTCAGTCCCTGCAGATTGCTGTCGGTCAGTCCCTGGTAAAAGTTAAAGGTCACATTCTCATTGCCGGGCAGGCACTGGAACCGACGGATCATCTGGGGAATATAGGAATGGGCAAGGGGGGCTACATAAGCGATATCAATATGGCCGGCGCCGTCGGCCAGTTCCTGCATCCGGGCCTGGGAATTCCTGACCTGCTGCAGGATGGTGCCCGCGTGGGACAGAAAGAGACGGCCGGGCTTGGTCAGAATGACGCCGCGGCCCCTTTTTTCGAACAGGGTCAGTCCGATCTCGGCTTCCAGCTGGTTGATGGCCCGGCTCAGCGAGGGCTCGGAGATGCCCAGTTTTTCAGCCGCCTGGTTGAAGTGTTCCAGCCGCGCGGCTTCATAAAAATATTCAAGCTGTTTGATTGTGATCATATCGGATAAACCTCCTTAATCATCCTTAATAAATCATAACATAAAGCATCTCATTATGGAATTAGTGCAAAAAAAGTATTAAATTTCGGCAAAGGTGCGATTGATGTTAAATAATTGACAATTTATAATGAAGTAAGGGTTAAAAGCAGTAACAGGTTGTCAGAGCTGTCTGTCGACCGCGTGTACGCGGCAGTGACAGCACCACAGGAATCCGATGATTCCGCTATACACAGAAGGGAGTACACTATGGCAGAAAGATTAACAGGTCACACAGAGCTGGTCGGACTGATGGCATACCCGATCCGTCATTCCAGTTCCCCCGCGATGCACAACGAGGCTTTTGCATATCTCGGAATTGATATGGCATATCTGGCATTTGAAGTCGATAACAGCACCCTGGAGGACGCGATCAAGGGCATGCGCGCTTTAAAGCTGGTAGGTTCCAATGTTTCCATGCCCAACAAGACTGTCGTAGGTCAGTATCTGGACGAGCTTTCACCCGCGGCGAAACTGATCGGCGCTGTCAATACCATCGTAAATGACAACGGACGCCTGATCGGCCACTGCACGGATGGTATCGGTTATATGCAGTCTCTGAAGGATTATGACATCGATGTGATCGGCAAGAAAATGACTGTTGTCGGTGCCGGCGGCGCGGCTACCGCGATCGAGATCCAGGCAGCTCTGGACGGCGTTGCGGAAATTTCCATCTTCAACATCAAGGATAAATTCTATGAGACAGGCGTTGAGACCTGCCGCAAGATCAACGAGAACACCAGCTGCAAGGCGACCATGTATGACCTGGCCGACCATGAAGCGCTGCGCAGAGAGATCGAGTCCTCCTACCTGCTGGCCAACGCGACCGGCATGGGCATGAAGCCCCTGGAAGGCAAGACATGGCTTCCCGACAAGTCCTATCTGCGTCCCGACCTGATCGTCACAGATACGGTCTACGCGCCTGCAGAGACCGAGTTCCTCCGCATTGCCAAGGAAGTCGGCTGCAAGAACATGAACGGTTTCGGCATGATGCTCTTCCAGGGCGCTGCCGGCTTCAAGATGTGGACCGGACAGGATATGCCGATCGAGCATATGAAGGAGGTTCTGGGGATCAAATACGGTGACTGATCCATTTGATCCGGGGATGAGATTCTGAGTTTTGAAACTGACGGCAGACAGCGGATCCTTCCGGGTCCGGTGCCTGTCCGTATAATCTGAACGGGCAGGAAATCCTTTTCCTGACCGGAAAAAAATAATAAGGAAAAATAGAGAATGAAAACAAAATATTTACCTGCGGCACTAATTCTGTATATGAACTATTTCATCCATGGTATCGGCTGTTCCATCCTTGGACAGCAGGTCATCAAGGAGATGCTGGTCTCAAGATGGGGACTGGCTGATGTAGCGATCATCACTGCCGTATCCGCCAACCTGGGCCTGGGCCGTCTGATTTCCCTGCCTTTCGCGGGACCTCTTTCCGATAAGCTGGGCCGCCGTCTTTCCGTTATCATCGGCTGCGCTTCCTATGCCCTGTTCTTCTTCGGCCTGGCATGGGCGCCTTCCTACGGGATCGGCTGTATCGTTGCCATCCTGGGCGGTCTTGCCAACTCCTTCCTGGATACCGCGACCTATCCTGCGGTAGCGGAGATCATCGACAAGTATACCGGTATCGCTACTATGGGCATCAAGTTCTTTATCTCCATCTCTCAGATGCTGATGCCCTTCTTCCTGGGTCTTGCGGTCGGTTCCGCCTTTGGCTATAACGGACTGCTGTATGCCGGCGGTATTGCCATCGCGGTTCTGGGCGTGCTCTGCATTTTCGCGCCCCTGCCCGCAGCATCCGAGAGCGGCAAGAAGGAATCCCTGCTCCAGAACATCAAGAACGCCCACTGGACTGCTGAGTCCATCGCTCTGATCGCCATCGGTTTCACATCCACCGCTACATTCCAGCTGTGGCTGAACTGCGCGCAGACTTTCGCCAAGGAGATCGCGGGCGTTCCCTCTGAAGAAGCGGCCATCATGCAGACCTATTATTCCGTAGGTACTTTCGCGGCTCTGATCATTACCGCTTTCCTGATCACAAAGTTCAAACAGGTCAGGTTCCTGGTCATTTATCCCGCGATCTGCGTCGCTGCCCTGATTGCTGTCTATATGATCAGAACACCTGCGATCTGTAAGATCGGCGCGTTCCTGATCGGTTATGCCGGCGCGGGCGGTGTCCTGCAGATGGCGACCGCAACGGTCAACGACCTGTTCCCCAAGATCAAGGGTACTATTACCTCTCTGGTCATGATCGCTTCCTCTATCTGTAACTATACGATCCTGAAGGCAGCTTCTACCATGTCAGCCCCCAGTGTCATCATCATGAACCTGGTCATCACTGCCATCGGTGTTGCCCTGGCCCTGTTCGTAAATCTCAGATACGGTACGCTTTTAGAGAAAGCTGAGCAGTGACGGGTCTGAAACGGCCGGAGTGATTGCTGTAAAAGAATAAAAATTGTCCCGCAGGCAGCCCTTTCAAGGCTGCCTGTACGGTAGTACATGCATCCTTAATAATTGGAGGTGTTACCATGAGCAAAACTGTAGAAGTACGCGGCGTCAAGATCGGTGAAGGCATTCCCAAGATCATCGTTCCCATCGTAGCCAAGACAAAAGAAGAGATCCTCGCGGCAGCGGCTTCCTTCGCAGGTGTCAGATATGATATCGTGGAGTGGCGTGTCGACTGGTTCGACGGCGTTTTTGATTTCGCGCAGGTGGAGGATGTCCTGAAAGATCTCCGCCCGGCCCTTGGCGATAAGCCCATCCTTTTCACATTCCGTACATCCAGGGAAGGCGGAGAGAAGGCCATTGAGGCGGATGCTTACGCGGAGCTGAATAAGAAGGCGGCGGCGACCGGTCTTGTTGATATGGTCGACGTGGAGGCATTTACAGGCGATGAAATCGTTAAAGACATTATCGCGGGCGCCCATGCCGCCGGCGTGAAGGTCGTAGCTTCCAACCATGATTTCTTCAAGACCCCCGACAAGGATGATATCGTCGGCAGACTCTGCAAGATGCAGGAGCTGGGCGCGGATATCCCCAAGATCGCGGTCATGCCGCAGAATAAGAAAGATGTCCTGACACTTCTGGCCGCGACAGAGGAGATGGCAACAGATCATGCGGATCGTCCCATCATCACCATGTCCATGGCTGGTACCGGCCTGATCAGCCGCCTCTGCGGTGAGGTCTTCGGTTCCGCCGCTACCTTCGGCGCTGTCGGCAAGGTCTCCGCACCCGGCCAGATGAACGCCAAAGATCTGGATACGGTTCTGAAGCTGATCGACGCAAGCATGTAATGACGGCGGCATCCCGTGATGCCGGCAGATCATGATGCGCCCGGGGAAGGGATATCGTATCTCCACATTCTGAAGGATCAGAAACAGATCTGTCTGTTCATGGAAGGGAAGGCAGGCAGATCTGTTTTGATAAAAGGGGCTGCAGGCCCCTTTATCATATGCCTTTAAACTTTAATACATAAAAGCGTTAATTCGCAAAAGTTTTTCTTGCATTCTGCCATGCCTGCTGTTATTATAAGCCTCAAAGAAAACACAGGGCAGTCAAAGGACTGCAAAAGAGAGAGAACGGGAGAAAAACGATGGAGCAGCTTGAACAGATTCGTGAAAAGATCAGAGCGTGCGATGACATCATTGTAGGCGCGCTCGCGGAACGTATGCAGCACATTCAGGAGATCATCAGCTATAAAAAGGCAACAGGGATTCCGATTCTGCAGCCGGAGCAGGAACAGAAACAGACCCGGGCCCTTCTGAATAAACTGGAAGGATCTGAATTTGCGGAATTTGAGGAGGAAATCCTGGATATTTTCAAGTATATCTGGAAGAACAGCCGCAGGATCCAGGCCAAAGCCCTGTTTAATTATAATATCTTCCTGATCGGCTTTATGGGTGCCGGTAAGACCACCATCGCGGCCTCCCTGCAGGAGAAGCTGGAAATGAACCGGGTGGAAATGGACGATCTGATCGTACAGAAACAGGGCATGTCTGTATCGGAGATCTTTGATGAATACGGTGAGACTTATTTCCGCAATCTGGAGAGCAACTGCCTGATCGAACTGCAGAAACAGAAGCAGACCATCGTTTCCTGCGGCGGCGGAATCATTGTCAGGCCCGATAACAAGGACCAGATGAAGAAGAACGGCCGTGTGGTCCTGCTGACAGCCAAACCGGAGACCGTACTGGAGCGGGTGCGGGATTCGGATGAGCGTCCCCTGCTCAACAACAATATGAATGTGGATTTCATCAAAAAACTGATGGAGAAGCGGCGGGAGAGATACCAGGAAGCGGCAGATATCACAGTTTCCACCGACGGCAAGACCACGTCCCAGATCTGCGAGGAGATCATCTCCAAGCTGATCGCGCTGGATAACGGTTCCCTGCAGGCGCCCGGGGCCTGAACCACAAGTCTGGCATCCGGATCATCCGGATGTATAACATCCGGTCCATCCGGATGCATAGCATCCGGATCATCCGGATGTATAACATCCGGTCCATCCGGATGTATGGCAGCCGGGAAGGGCTGGACTTTCAGGTCCTGACACAATATAATGAGGAAAGCAGATGAACAGGGCATTGGCAAATGCCCTGTTTTTCATCACAGGCAGCGGGAGGCCCAAAGGGCCCGGCCCGCGGCCCGGACTGCTCCTCCTGTCCCGGCCCGGCCGGGTCCCCGGAGGAACCGGATTTTAAAAGAGAGGGGCCGGCAGGACCGGCAGACAAGGTGTTTTTCATGAGAAATAATATTGCGATTGACGGACCGGCGGGCGCCGGCAAGAGTACCATAGCAAAGAAAGTGGCAAAGGCAGTATCCGCCATCTATGTGGATACCGGTGCCATGTACAGGGCCATGGCCCTGCATATGATCCGGAACGGGATCGATCCGGAAGATGCGGCCGCCATCAGCCGTCAGTGCCAAAGCGCCGATATTACCATCGAATATATCGACGGCGAGCAGGCGGTGATCCTGAACGGCGAGAACGTCAACGCCTTCCTGCGCAGGGAGGAGGTCGGGAATATGGCTTCCCGCAGCAGTGTCAATCCCGATGTCAGGACCAAACTGATGGAGCTGCAGCGGCAGCTGGCAGCCAGGACGGATGTGGTCATGGACGGACGGGACATCGGCACGGTGGTCCTGCCGGACGCCAGGGTCAAGATCTATCTGACAGCCAGCGCGGAGGTCAGGGCAAAACGCCGTTTTGATGAACTGGCCGCCAAGGGACAGCCGGCAGATTATGATACCATTTTCAATGAGATCCGGGACCGTGACTACAGGGATATGCACAGGGAGATCGCGCCCCTGAAGCAGGCGGAGGACGCCGTACTGGTGGATACTTCCGATATGACCATTGATGAAGTGGCGGACAGGATTCTGGAGATTTACCGGGAGAAGACAGGAAAAGCATGAGGATCGAAGTAGCAGAGCACGCCGGCTTCTGTTTCGGCGTAAAGAGAGCGGTAGACACTGTATATCAGGAGGTAGAGAAGGCGGACGGACAGAAGATCTATACCTACGGGCCGGTCGTTCATAACGAAGAGGTCGTCCGAGACCTGGAGGAAAGGGGCGTGACCGTCCTGCAGCCGGGAGAAACCCTGCCCGCAGGGGACAGCGGTACGATCATAACCCGGGCCCACGGGGTGTCCAAAGAGACGGAAGAGGCGCTTCTGGCCACCGGTCTGCGCAATGTAGATACGACCTGTCCTTTTGTCAAAAGGATCCATAAAATCGTCGCGGAGCAGAGCGCGGCAGGCAAATGGATCATCATTATCGGCGCCGCAGGGCACCCGGAAGTCATCGGAATCCGGGGCTGGGCGGACGGTCCTGTCACCGTGATCGCCTCTGCGGAAGAGGCGGAAGCCTTTTCCGCGCCCGAAGGGACCGAAATCTGCGTTGTTTCCCAGACTACCTTCAACGCAAATAAATTTGAAGATTTGGTTGCTATTTTAAATAAAAAACGATACAATATAACTTGTGTGAATACTATCTGTAATGCTACACACGAGCGGCAGAGGGAAGCTGAGGCCCTGGCGGCCCGTGCGGACAGGATGATAGTAATAGGAAGCAAGACAAGTTCGAATTCTCAGAAGCTCTACGAGATCTGCAAAGCGAAGTGTCCCAATACCTGTTTTATTCAGACACAGGCTGATCTGGATCTGCGGCTCCATGGAAACGAGCAGCTGATCGGGATCACCGCAGGGGCATCTACCCCAAAATACATTATCGAGGAGGTGTTCAAAGAATGTCAGAACAGACTTTTGAACAAATGTTAAACGAATCTTTTAAGACAATCCATACGGGGGAAGCGGTAGAAGGCAGCGTCATTGATGTTAAGCCGGATGAAGCCATTCTGAATATTGGCTGCAAATCCGATGGCGTTCTGAGCAGAAGCGAATATACAAATGACAGCTCCGTCGACCTGACAGAAGTCCTTAAAATCGGCGACAAGCTGGAAGTTAAGGTTCTGAAGACCAACGACGGTGAAGGACAGGTCGTCCTTTCCTACAAGAGACTTGCTGCAGATCGCGGCAACAAGAGAATTGAAGAAGCTTATAACAACAGGGAAGTTCTCAAGGCGAAGGTTACTCAGGTTCTTTCCGGCGGCCTCAGTGTTGTCGTAGAGGAAGTCAGAGTATTTATCCCTGCCAGCCTTGTATCTGATACATACGAGAGAGACCTGAATAAGTACCTTGATCAGGAAATCGAATTCGTTATTACTGAGTACAATCCTCACAGACGCAGATATATCGGCGACCGCAAGCAGCTGCTGCTGGCTAAGCGTGCCGAGATGCAGAAGAAGCTCTTTGAGACCATCAAGCCCGGCGATACTGTAGAAGGTACCGTTAAGAACATCACCGATTTCGGCGCGTTCGTAGATCTGGGCGGCGCGGACGGCCTGCTCCACATCTCCGAAATGAGCTGGGGACGTGTTGAGAACCCCAAGAAGGTCTTCAAGGTAGGCGAGAAGCTGAAAGTCCTCATTAAGGATATCCAGGGCACCAAGATCGCTCTGTCCCTGAAGTTCCCTGAGCAGAACCCCTGGGCAGGCGCTGCTGAGAAGTACGCAGTCGGTACTGTTGTGACCGGTAAGGTTGCCAGAATGACCGATTTCGGCGCTTTCGTAGAGCTTGAGCCCGGCATCGACGCTCTCCTGCATGTATCCCAGATTGCCAGAGAGCACATCGAGAAGCCTTCAGACGTTCTGAAGACCGGCCAGGAAGTAACTGCCAAGATCGTTGATTTCAACGAAGACAGCAACAAGATCAGCCTGAGCGTTAAGGCCCTTCTGATCGAGCAGGAGAGAGCCAGAAGAGCGGAAGAGAGAGCAAGAGACAACGCGGATGTCGTTTCCGTTGATATCGAAGCTTACGCCGCACAGAATCAGGACGAAGAGTAATCGGAACCTGACCCGCAAATAAAAATGAAAGTGGAGTCCCTGAGGGGACTCCATTTTTATGGTGTGCCGGCCGCGGCAGGCAGGATTTTACTGTTCCGGAAGCGGACTTTATGCTACACTTAAGTCTGAAGTTCCGGGCGCGAGCCCCAAAACAGTTTTTGCATGAAACAGAGTGACGGTAATGCGTATAATTTCAAGACCTCTTACACAGGTGCCCGATGAAGCCTCCCTGGCCCTGATCGGCCCGGCTTCGGACCTGCTCTTTATAGATATAGAGACCACCGGCCTGTCCAGGGAGAACAATCATGTCTATCTGATCGGCTGCGCCTATTATCAGCCCGAAGGATGGCACATGATCCAGTGGTTCGATAATACCGGTATCGATGAGAAACAGATCCTGTCTTCCTTCCGCATCTTCGCGGCGGAGTACCGCTGTCTGGTCCATTACAACGGGAGCCGGTTCGACATTCCTTTTCTGCAGAGGCGGCTGACTCTGAACGGACTGGAGCCGCTGCCGGATCAGATGCGGTCCATGGACCTTTACGGGGTAGTCCGTCCTTACAAACGCCTGCTGGGGCTGCCGGATTACCGCCAGCAGACCCTGGAAGCCTACCTGTCAACGGGCAGGACGGAAGAACAGTCCGGCAAAGACCTGATCCGGACCTATAAACAGTATATTGCCAATCCCTGCCAGGAACTGCTGGATCCCATCCTCCTGCATAACCAGGCGGATCTGGAAGGGCTCGCGGGCATCCTGCCGGTCATGGCCTACCAGTACCTGTCCCGCTCCACGGTCCGTGTCAGAAAAGCCCAGGCCAATTATTACAGGGATACGGAAGGGAAACCGGCGGAAGAGCTGCTCCTTCATTTTTCACTGGACACCCGTGTGCCGGTCCCCCTTTATTCCTCGCTGGACGGCTGCCATGTCAAGATCGAGGGAGACAGGGGCCTTTTGAAAGTACCGCTTTATAATGAGGTCATGAAGTATTTCTACGCCAACTATAAAGACTATTACTATCTGCCCGAAGAGGATATGGCCATCCATAAATACATCGCCGGCTATGTGGACAGGGACCACCGTGTCCAGGCCCGGGCGGAGACCTGTTATACCAGGAAGCCCGGCGTATTCCTGCCCCAGTGGCAGGACGGAGAGGGCGGACTCTTTGTGACCCCTTTCTTCCGCCGCGGTTACAAAGACCCGGATTATTTCTTTGAATTTACCGAAGCGCATAAAAAGGACAGGCAGTTCCTGTCGGAATACGCCGCTTATGTTTTCGGGCACATTCTGGAAGCCGGATAAGCGGCCCGGATTCCCATACAATACAGAGCACAGAAAGGATTTATTATGCAGGTATTATATAAAAGCACCAGATCTGACCAGGCACCCATCAAAGCCTCCCAGGCCGTACTGAAAGGCCTGTCCGATGACGGCGGACTGTTCGTTCCCGATCATATCCCTGCCTTTGACCATACCATGGGGGAATTTGCCGCCATGGATTACCGGGAGACTGCCTATCAGGTCATGAAACTGCTCCTGTCCGATTATACGGAAGAGGAACTCAGGTATTGTATTGAACATGCCTATGACAGCAAATTCGATATTCCCACGATGACAGCCCTGCATGAGACCTCCCATGCCTATTACATGGAGCTCTTCCATGGTCCCACACTGGCTTTCAAGGATATGGCCCTTTCCATTCTTCCCTATCTGCTGACCACTGCGGCCCGGAAGAACGGTATGGACAAGGAAATCGTTATCCTGACCGCCACCAGCGGAGATACCGGCAAAGCGGCCCTGGCCGGATTCGCCGATGTCCCGGGCACCCGGATCATGGTTTTTTATCCCCGTGAAGGCGTCTCTACCATCCAGGAACGCCAGATGGTCACCCAGAAGGGAGCCAACACCAAAGTCGTCGGCATCTGGGGCAACTTTGACGATGCCCAGACCAGCGTCAAGCAGATTTTTACCGATGAAGGGCTGCGGGCGGAGATGGATAAGAAGGGATTCTGCTTCTCTTCGGCCAACTCCATCAATATCGGGCGCCTGGTCCCCCAGATCGTTTATTATGTGTATGCCTACGCGGAACTGCTCCGGCAGGGTAAGATCAAAGAAGGCGACCCTGTCAATTTCGCGGTCCCGACCGGGAACTTCGGCAATATCCTGGCCGCTTATTACGCGAAGCGGATGGGCCTGCCTGTAGGCCGGCTGGTATGCGCCTCCAATTCCAATAAGGTCCTGTTCGATTTCTTTAAGACCGGCTGTTATGACAGACGCAGGGATTTCGTACTGACTACTTCCCCGTCCATGGACATCCTGATTTCCAGCAACCTGGAGCGTCTGCTTTACCATATCTCCGGCGACGATTACAGGACCACTGCCCGGCTGATGCGGCAGCTTTCCGAGGAAGGCGCCTATGAGATCACGCCGCAGATGCGGGAAGCCCTGGAACTGTTCCGGGGCGGCTATGCCGAGGACGGGGATACGGCGGAGAGGATCCATCAGGTCTTCGAAATGGATGGTTATGTCCTGGATCCCCATACAGCGGTCGCCAGCTATGTCTACGACCTGTATGTGGAGAAGACAGGCGATACCACCCCGGCTGTGATCGATTTTACGGCCAGCCCCTACAAGTTCGAACGGGCGGTCATGAGCGCCCTGGGCAAACCTTCCGATCTTCCGGATCTGGATCTGGCGGATCAGCTGTGCCAGGTATCCGGCATACCGGTACCGGCGGCGATCAGCGGCCTCCGTACGGCCAGGACCATGCACAGGACCGTCTGCGACCGGGAAGACATGGAAAAAGAAGTCAGAGATTTCCTGGGCCTTTGATCCGCTGCTGTCGGCAGAAGGGGCTGCAGACTATGCTTTGTATATGTGAATTGTGTAAAATGAGAACACGCGGGCCCGGCGCCGCCGGGCCGCGTGAGGAGGAATCGGAATGGACTTCCTGGAACTGATATCAATCGGAGCAGGCATGTATATACTTTACGCTGCTTTCCTGCTCAGGAGCAAAGGAGTGCTGACAAAGGGGATCTTCGTATCCAGCAAGGTGAATCCGGACAGGATCCGTGACAGGGAAGGCTTTATCCGCGCCATGTTCCCGGTGTCTTTGCTGATGGGACTTGCCCTGATCGCGTCCGGCGCCATCGGCATGCTGATTGACAAAACCACATCTTTCGGCTATTATGTCAGTCTGGCATCCATCGGGGTCGCTTTCCTGCTGGTCGTCCTGTTCGTGCTCCGGCTCCGTGCCTGTGAAGACAAATTCTATTGACCGTACAGGGAAAGTCCGGCGGCAGCCCATATACAAAGCTGTTAAGCAAAACACATATACTCAGATCTTAAGCAAAACGCATATGCGGCGCCCTTATGCAAATTGCCGAAAGTGCCGAAAGTGACTTCCGGACATAAAGGATTTGTAGGAAAAAGCTCCTTTTTATGGTATAATCTATACAACCGAAGTGTTGTTTCTGCTATTTTGAACCTACAATTACTTTAAACGGGAGTCTTATATCGCTGCAGAAGCTGCCACACCTTCGGCGCCCGGCGCCATGGCAGAGGAAGGCAAAAGCTGCAGCTGCGGTAACACCCACCTGGCTGCGTGCTAGGAGTCAAAATGCAGTTATGATCCTTCGGTTTTTTACGGTTTTCAGAGGAACGAATATTGGAAATCAAACGCTTCAAAAAATACAGTCTGTTTAAAAAAGAGGAGATCCGGCCTGCATCCATCGGGGCGGCGCTTCTTTTTTCTTTTTGTCAGTATTTACTGATCGAGACCGGGATCCGGAATCCTTTCGCGGGCTTCGAGCCGGTCCATATCCTGTATATCTGCGCGGGCGTCTTCGACCTGCTCTATCTGAATCTGATCCTGACGCTTCTCACAGGCAGAAAGTCTGTCGCTTTCGCAGTGACGACTACAGCTGCGCTGGTCCTGAGCCTGGTCAATCATTATACCTGGCTTCTGCACGGGGAACCCTTTACATTTGATGAACTGAAGAACGCCGGGACGGCCATGGGCGTACTGGACAGCTACCGGCTGGCCCTGACTCCGCAGGTCCTTCTGATCATACTGGGGGCCATTGTCGTGTTTTTTGCCGGTTTTCTTGTATTCCGTCTGCGCAGGAGCTCCCGGAAGGTGACTGCCAAATGCCTGCTGGTCCTGCTGCCCCTGGTCTGGCTCTTTCTGATGACCGGCAGGGTCATTCCCAGAAGCGGTTTCGGCTGGTCCTGGAAGAACGCGGTCAATACCTATGGCTATCTGCCGTCCATGCTGCGGGAGAGCCGCAACCGTATGGTCCCCTATAAAAAACCGGCCGGCTATGACAAAAAAGAAACGGTCGGATACGCCGATTCCTATGACAGCCCCGCCATGCGGGGGAAGAACCATCCGGATGTGATCCTGATCCTGAACGAGACATTCTTTGATTTCGACAGGCTTATAGAAATAGACAAAGACGGGCCGGTCTTTACCAGGATCCCGGAGCTGGACAACTGCATCCGGGGCTATACCGTGGTGCCCGGTCCCGGCGGCGGCACCAACAAGTCGGAATATGAGCTGCTGACCTCCAACAGCCTGCATCAGATCACCAGCGGCACGCCTTTTAACATGCTGGATCTGGAGGGGGCCTGCTCGGTGGTCACGTATATGAAGAACAGGGGCTATCAGACCCTGGGCACCCATCCCCAGAACGCGTCCAATTATAACCGGGAGGTCGCTTATCCGGCCCTGGGCTTCGACCAGACGCGCTGGATCAAAGATTACTCCGGTCTCGAGCATTATGGAGACAGGCCTTATCCGACCGACGCTTCCGTCTACCGTCAGCTGACGGAATGGTATGAGCAGATGGGGGACGGTCCCCGGTTCATCTACTGTCTGACCATGCAGAACCATGGGGACTGGGATCTGAATGATCCGTCCCAGGATACCATCCATGTCCTGGATGACTACGGGGAATATACGGACCAGCTGTCGGAATTTATGTCCTGCGTGGCACTTTCGGATCAGGCTTTCGGGGAGTTGACGGATTATTACCGGAATGTGGACCGGGACGTGATCATTATCATGACCGGGGACCATTGTCCCCACTTTACCCTGGAGATGATGCGGACCTATACGGACTGGCCGGATGAAGTCATGGACATCCCCATCCGTTCCACGCCTTTTATCATCTGGGCCAATCACGACGGCCTGCTGAAGGACTATATGAGTGCCGAGCAGGCAGACCTGTCCGGGGAATCCTACAGCCGGGCCATTACCATAGGCCTCAATGAACTGGTCCCTTCCGCCCTGCAGGCAGCAGACATGCCCCTGTCCGGCTACTACAGCTCGCTCTGCGATCTGCGTCCTGAAGTCCCGGTCCTGCACTGGGGCCTGTATCTGGACCGGTACGGGATCCGTCACGAGCTGGATGAGAAAAACGAATATTATGAAGACCTGCGCAGATATTTCAGCCTGGAATACCTGAACCTGAAGGAAGGGAACAGGTATCCCTTCTTCCAGTAAAAAATGAACCGGAAGTCTGACGCCCGGTTCATATTGTGCTTGACATTTAGGGCGGGAAAACTATAATAAATATTTGTATGCTTTACATATTGACATCAAAGACTTTGATGGAGACAGAGCGCCAGCGTTTTCGGACAGGGCCCGCAGGGTCCGCGACAGAGAAAGAGCTCACCGGCTGAAAGGTTCTTCGAAGAAAACAGGCGCTTATTCACTCCGGAGTTGTCCGTGCCAAAGGAGTCCCGTCAGGCGGAACCTGACAGGGGAGAACGAGTAGTGCGGATCGGGCGGTCCCGTTACAGACCATTGAGTGCCTGCGCCCTGTGCGCGGGAATGCGGGTGGTACCGCGGAGTCCTGTTGTTGAACCGGCTTCGTCCCAGTCTGGGACGGAGCCTTTATTATTGTTTAAAGAGGTGTATAGATGGAAGACAAGATCAAAGAATTGCAGGCACAGATGGCCGAAGCGATGAAAAACATTTCTTCCAAGGAAGAGCTGGCAGATTTCTGGCAGACCTACCTTGGCAAGAACGGACAGGTCGCGGGACTGATGAAGAATCTGCGCTCTGTATCCAAAGAAGAACGCCCCGCCATGGGCAAACTGGTCAACCAGCTCAAGAAGGAGACGGAAGAGCGCTACCAGAAGGCCAAGGAGAAACAGGAAGCCCTGGAGCTTGCGGCCCGTGACAGGAAGGAACAGATCGATATTACCCTGCCCGCCAAAAAGCGGACGGTAGGTTCCCTCCATCCCCTGACGCTGACCCGGAATGAAATGGTCAACGTGTTCTCCGGTATGGGTTTTGAGATCTATGACGGCGCGGAGATCGAAGATGACGATCATAACTTCACCAGACTGAACGTGCCGCAGAACCATCCCTCCAGGGACATGCAGGACACCTTCTATATCACAAAGGATATTCTGCTGCGGACCCAGACCAGTACCGGCCAGATCCGCTATATGGACGCCCACAAGCCTCCGCTCAAGATGCTCTCCCCCGGCCGTGTTTTCCGTTCCGACTCGGACGCCACCCATTCCCCCATGTTCTCCCAGATGGAAGGCCTGGTCGTAGACCGCCACATCACCCTGGGCGACCTGCAGGGCATGCTGGAGAAATTCTGCCAGCAGATCTTCGGCGAGAACGTCCGCACCAGACTGCGCCCCAGCTATTTCCCTTTCACGGAGCCCAGCGTAGAGATCGATGTCAGCTGCTTCAAGTGCGGCGGCGAAGGCTGTTCCCTTTGTAAGGGCACAGGCTGGATCGAGATCCTGGGCGGCGGCGTTGTCCACCACAAGGTCCTTGCCAACTGCGGCATCGATCCCGAAGAGTATTCCGGCTTTGCCTTCGGTATCGGCATCGAACGGATCGCCATGCTGAAATACGGGATCAACAACATCGGACTGCTCACCCGGAATGACCTGCGTTTCCTCAGGCAGTTCCAGGAAGTATAAGGCATCCGTCAGATAGGAGGAATAAGATCATGAGAGTACCTTTCAGCTGGCTGAAAGAATATGTAGATATAGACTGCAGCGCCCGGGAGCTTCAGGACATCCTGTTCGGCTGCGGCTTTGAAGTAGAAGAACTGATCGATCTGGCCGGTGATTTCAACCGTGTCGTGGTCGGTGAAGTGACCGAGTGCGTTCCCCAGGAAGGGACCCATCTCTTCCTGTGCAAGATCGACGCCGGCGAATACGGCAAAGACATCGAGATCAGCACCGGCGCCCCCAATGTATATCAGGGCATGAAGACGGCCGCGGCCCTGGATGACTCCACCCTGCCCGGCGGCATCCACATCAAGGCCCGCAAGATGCAGGGCCATATGTCTTACGGCATGCTCTGCTCCGGCGAAGAGCTGGGCCTCAATGAGGACCTGTTCCCCGGTTCCGAAGTCTACGGTCTGCTGGATCTGCCCAAAGACAGCGTCAACGGCACGCCCATTGCCGAGGTGGTGGGCCTCAATGATTATATCTTTGATATCGCCCTGACGGCCAACCGTCCCGACTGCAACTCCATCCTCGGCATGGCCAGAGAAGTGGCGGCCGCCCTGGACAAGCCCCTGAAGATGCCTGCCACGGATTACGAATGCACCGATTATGAATTCGAAGGCTTCCAGGTCAGTGTGGAAGCGCCTGAATTCTGCCCCCGTTATACAGCCCACGGCGTCCACAATATCCGCTATGATCAGTCTCCCCAGTGGATGAAGCGCTATCTGGCCCTCTGCGGCCTGCGCAGCATCAGCGTTGTGGTCGATATCACCAACTTCGTGATGCTGGAAATGGGCCAGCCCATGCACGCTTTCGACCTGGAGAAACTGGAATCCAACCGGATCATCGTCAGAAGGGCCGTTGAGGGAGAGAAGATCGTGACGCTGGACGGTAAGGAATTCACCCTGAATCCGGAGAACCTGATGATCTGCGACGGCTCCAAGCCTGAATGCCTGGGCGGCATCATGGGCGGTCTGTCCTCCGAGATCACGGAGAATACAAAGGAGCTTCTGCTGGAATGCGCCAAGTTCGAGCGTGACAACATCCGTAAGACTTCCAGGAGCCTGGGCCAGAGCACGGATTCCTCCGCGCATTATGAGAGGGGCGTTTCAGAATATACAGTCGAGCTGGGCATGGCAAGAGCCCTGCATCTGATCCAGGAACTGCAGGTCGGTGAAATTTCCAGATCTCACTTTGATATTAAGAACGGCCAGCCTTTCGAAGGCCCTTATGAAGAGGACGGTCTCCACTTCACCGGTACCCTGAGCGGCATCAACCGCATCCTGGGCATCGAAGTGCCCGCTGACACAGTACTGGATATCCTGCGCAGGCTTTCCTTCAAGGTCACCAGGGACGGCGACCATCTGGATGTGACCGCGCCCCGTTACAGGGAGGATATCGAGATCGGCGATCCCGATCTGGCTGAGGAAGTCATCCGTGAATACGGCTATGACAAGATCATCCCCACCTTCATGAAGGACGCGACCGTGACCAGCGGCGGCCTGACGCCGGAGCAGCAGCGCAGGGAGAAGGTCAAACAATGCATGTGCGCCCAGGGTTTCTATGAGATCCAGACACTGTCCTTCTACTCCGACGCCGATCTGGACGCCCTCCATTTCGCGGCGGACGCTGTCGAACGAAAGTGCATCCGGATCCTGAATCCGATCACGGACCGTCTGTCCATCATGCGTACGACCATGGCGCCTTCCCTGCTGACCACGGTGGTCGACAATATCAAGTTCGGCAACATGGAAGGCCGTATGTTCGAACTGGAGAACGTCTATTTCCCCAAGTCCCTGCCTGTGACAGAGCTGCCCGATGAGATCCCGCATCTGGGCTTCGCGGTCTACGGCAATGACGAAGACTTCTTCACGGTCAAGGGTGCCGTCGAAGGACTGGCTCAGGAATTCGGCCTGACTTTCGAGTATGAGAGGGCCCAGGATGTGCCTTACCTGCATCCCGGCATTGCTGCCTACATTGTCTGTGAAGGCGAGAGGATCGGTGTCTTCGGCAAGATTTCCAACCTGGTCACCTCCGAGCTGAGCCTGCCCAAGGACAGCAAGGCCAATCATAAGATCTTCCTGGGCGAGATCGATTATCCCAAACTGGTCTCGCACATCAGGACGTTCGTTTACAAGCCTGTTTCCGAGTTCCCGGCCGTGGTCCGTGACCTGGCCCTGGTCGCTGATGAAGCGCAGGAGTGCGGCACCATTGTCAAAGAGATCAAAAACGCATGCCCCGCTGTTTCAGAGGTCGAGCTCTTTGATATTTACAGAAGCATGGCCATCGGCAAGGGCAAAAAGAGCATGGCGTTCAAGATCACCTTTGTCTCTGATGAGAAGGCCCTTTCACCCGAAGATGTCAACCGCTTTATCAAGAAGATCCTGGGCAACCTGAAGTTCCGTCTGGGCATCGAAATGCGGTAAAACCAAAAAGGGCTTCGGCTGCCGGCCGAAAAGAGTCATATATACAGCCTGAACGCTGTCATTCGAAAAAACCGCAGGGGGTCCGGACAATAACCTTTGTCCGGACCCCCTTGCCTGCCGCCGCTTTTATGTGTACAATGGAGTTTCGGGCGGCTTTCATCCCGGGCGCGCAGATACTGCCTGTCCGGGCCGGCGGAACAGATCCGGCCGTCTGCAGGAAGCGGATCCGTCTTCCGCGGCATAATTTGAAAGGACATCATATATGGAAAGACTGAATGCATGGAACACCTATGACCTGGAGATGCAGAAGGCCTGCAATGAACTGGCGGCCGACTACATGTCCTTTATGGACCGGAGTAAAACGGAACGGGAATGTATTGACTTTTTCGTGAACGAAGCGGAAAAGAACGGATATACGGAACTTTCCCGGGCGATCGCCGAAAAGAAACAGCTCGCACCCGGAGACGGCATTTACAGCGTATGGATGAACAAATCCATGGTACTGTTCCGGATCGGAGAACAGCCCATCGAAGAGGGACTCAACATCCTGGGGGCCCACATTGACTCTCCCAGACTCGACGTCAAGCAGAATCCCCTCTTTGAAGAAGGCGGCTTAGCCATGCTGGATACCCATTATTACGGCGGGATCAAGAAATACCAGTATGTGACCCTGCCCCTGGCCATCCACGGCGTGGTCGTCAAAAAAAGCGGGGAGACCGTGATCCTGCAGATCGGAGAGGATGAGGATGATCCGGTCTTCTTTATTTCGGATCTCCTGATCCATCTGGCCCAGGACCAGATGCAGAAGCCGGCCTCCGAAGCCGTAGAAGGAGAAGCCCTGGATCTGATCATCGGCAGTAAGCCCCTGATCATTGACGCCAATACCAAAGCGGGCCGGGAGGGCAAGGAACCTTCCGCCAAAGGGGCGGTCCGGGACGCCATCCTGACCATCCTCAAACAGAATTATGATATCGAGGAGGCGGATTTTGAATCCGCGGAGCTGGAGATCGTGCCGGCCGGCCGGGCCAGAGAGGCCGGGTTCGACCGGAGTATGATCCTCAGCTATGGCCAGGATGACCGTGCCTGCGCCTATCCCTCCTTCCGGGCCCAGATGGAGACTGGAAAGACTGCCAGGACCTCATGTACCCTGCTGGTGGACAAGGAGGAGATCGGGAGCGTGGGCGCCACCGGCATGCGGTCCCGCTTTTTCGAGAATGCCCTGGCCGAGGTCATGGCCCTGTGCGGCCAGTACAGCGAGCTGGGCCTGCGCAGAGCCCTGGCAAACAGCTGCATGCTGTCCTCGGATGTCAGCAGCGCCTTTGATCCCGGTTATGCCGCCCGCTTTGAGACCAAGAATACAGCCTATCTGGGAAGAGGACTGGCCCTCAACAAGTATACCGGCTCCAGAGGCAAGTCGGGCAGTAACGACGCCAATGCCGAATACATCGCCCATCTGCGCAGGATCTTTGAGGAGGCGGAGGTGCTGACCCAGACAGCGGAGCTCGGCCGCGTGGACGCGGGCGGCGGCGGCACCATCGCCTACATCCTGGCTTTGTATGGCATGAATGTCATTGACAGCGGCGTTCCGGTCCTGTCCATGCATTCCCCCTGGGAGGCGACCAGCAAGGCGGACATTTACGAAGCCTGCCGGGGCTACCAGGCCTTTCTGCAAAAGGCCAGCCTGCGCAGCTGACCCCGCCCCCGAGACCCAAGAATGGAGACAGATTTCATGTCAGATACAATACAGACACAGACCGGCCTGCGGACGGCGGACTACTGGTTCGACCTGCCCCAGGAACTGATCGCCCAGGATCCCCTGGAGGACAGAGACCTGTCCCGGATGCTGGTCATGAACCGAAAGACCGGACAGATCGAGCATAAGATCTTCCGGGATATCATAGATTATCTGGATCCGGGCGATACCCTGGTCCTGAACGATACCAGGGTCATTCCGGCCCGGCTCCTGGGCACCAAGGAAGGGACCGGGGCCAACGCCGAAATCCTGCTCCTGAAGCGCCGGACCGGGGATGTATGGGAGACCCTGGTACGGCCCGGCAAGAAACTCCGCCCCGGCGCCAGGGTGTCCTTCGGGGACGGCCTGCTGACCGCCGAGATCCTGGAGATCATTGAGGACGGCAACCGCCTGGTCCGTTTCGAGTATGAGGGGATCTTTGAGGAGGTCCTGGACCGGCTGGGCCAGATGCCCCTGCCCCCCTATATCACCCATAAGCTGGAAAATCCCGAGATGTACCAGACGGTCTACGCCAGATACAGCGGCTCCGCCGCGGCGCCGACCGCCGGCCTCCATTTTACGGATGAACTTCTGGACCGGATCCGGGAAAAAGGGATCAACCTTGCTTTTGTGACCCTGCATGTAGGCCTGGGGACCTTCCGTCCGGTCAAGGTGGAGGATGTCACCACCCATAAGATGCATACCGAATGGTATCAGGTATCCGCGGAAGCCGCTGATCTGATCAACCGCACGAAGGCCCTGGGACACCGGGTCATCTGTGTGGGGACTACCAGCTGCAGGACCGTGGAGAGCGCGGCCGCGGAGGACGGGACCGTACTGGCCGGCGCGGACAATACGTCCATTTTTATTTATCCGGGCTACCGGTTCAAGGTCATGGACGCCCTGATCACCAATTTTCACCTGCCCGAATCCACACTGGTCATGCTGGTGTCGGCATTCGCGGGCAGAGAGCAGGTCCTCCATGCCTACAAGACGGCAGTGGAACGCAGATACAGGTTCTTTTCCTTCGGGGATGCCTGCTATTTTTACTGACCGGGCAGATTCTTTGGTCAGTTGACCTCTGCTGAAGGACTAAGGCAATAAATATATTGGAAAACATCCACACAGTATGTTAGAATAGGAGATAATGATGGTAAGGTATGTCAACCGGAATGATCCGGAGGGCATCCTGCCGGTTATGGATGCGGAGAATATATGGCAAGGAAGAATAAACCTGTTACGATCATCGTAGCAGCCCATAAACAATATAGAATGCCGGACGATTCAATGTATCTTCCTGTTCATGTCGGTGCGGAGGGTAAAAAGGCGGCTGACGGAAGTGATCTGGACCTTGGATATGTCAAGGATAATACAGGAGACAACATTTCCGAAAAGAATCCCCATTACAGTGAACTCACCGGTCTTTACTGGGCGTGGAAGCACATCAATTCCCGTTACGTTGGCCTGGTACATTACCGCCGGTATTTTGCCGGCCGCAGGGTCAGCGGCGATCCTTTCGGAAGGATCCTTCTGGAAAGCGAACTGCGTCCCATGCTCAGACGCTACAGAGTTTTTGTACCCAGAAAACGACGTTATGTGATCGAGACCCTGTATTCACATTATGCCCACACCCATTACGGAACCCAGCTGGATGAGACCAGGAACATCATCAGGGAGAAATATCCGGAATATCTGGAGACCTATGACTGTGTCGTCAGGAGGACCTCCGGTTATATGTTCAATATGATGATCATGCGCAGAGACCTGTTCCGGGAATACTGTTCCTGGCTGTTCGATATCCTGTTCGAGCTGGAGGACCGGGTGGATACCAGCGGCCTGAATTTCTTCCAGGGCCGTTTCTACGGCAGGATCAGTGAGATTATTTTCAATGTGTGGCTGGAGCAGCAGCTCAGGACCGGCCGCCTGCGTGAAGATCAGATCAAAGAGCTTCCCTTCATCTATATGGAAAAGATCGACTGGTTCAAAAAGGGCACTTCCTTCCTTAAGGCAAAATTTCTGCATCAGAAATATGAAAGCAGCTTCTGACAGGAACGGACAGTATTGATGGCACAACCTCAGATTTCGATTATTATACCGGCCTATAACGCCGAAAAAACAATTCAGAAAACAGTGAAAAGCGTCCTTGGGCAGACAGGGCATGGGCTTTCCTATGAGATCCTCATCGTGGAGAACGGGTCCGACGACCGGACCTGGGAGATCTGTCAGGCGATCGCGGACAGGCATCCGGAGACCGTTTTTCCCATGCAGTCTGAAAAAGGGGTCTCCAACGCCAGAAATAAGGGGATCGAAGCTGCCGCGGGCAGCTGGATCGTATTTCTGGACGCGGATGACCGCCTCCTGAAGGGCGCTTTCAAAATGATAGAATCCGACGTACTTGACAGTTCGGCGGATTTTTATATTCACAGCTATATGCACGGCTCCTATCCCATCCATATCTGCGGGGAAGAGGGGCTTCGTTTTGGTGCCCGTCAGGTCGACGCGGCCCGGGCGGACCTGCTGCGCAGGCCCACCCATACCATGACGGTCTGGTCCAAGCTTTTCCGCAGGCAGATCATTATGGACCGCGGCATCCGCTTTGATCCGGATCTGCGTCTGGCGGAGGACAGTGATTTTGTGATCCGTTATACAGGCTGCTGCAGGTCCATCTGTTATTCGGACCGCATGTTCTACCGCTACACGATTACGGGACAGTCGGCTGTCCGGACCTGGGACGGATCCAAAGAGGAGGATTATATCCGGTCTCTGGAGAGGGCTTCCGACTACATGGTGCGGGAAACAGCAGAGGTGCAGGAGGCTTTTGCCGAATATGTCCTGATGCATTTCAATATCCTCATGGTCCGTGAGATCTTTGCCCTGGACAACCCCATGTCTTTCCGGGAGAAACTGGCCCAGATGGACCGGATCAGCCGCAGGGACATATTTGCTTCCGCCATGGGGCAGTTCCGCCCGGCAGACTGCCGCAGCGCCAGTATGATGCCTTTTGCCTTACTGCAGCTGGGACTGGTGCCCGCCGCGGGCATGATCTATGAGATCCGGGTCCGGCAGAACCGCTTTAATCAGAGACGAGAAGAAAAGAAACGGGTGAAAAAACGCAGATGAAAAGACAATTAAGCGCGGATGAGATCAAACAGGTCGAACTTGAGATCCTGCTGGCTTTTAAAAAGGCCTGTCTGGACAATCATTTAAAATTTTATCTGGTCGGCGGGACCCTGCTGGGCGCTGTCCGCCATAAGGGCTTTATTCCCTGGGATGATGATATCGACGTGGGCATGCCCCGCCCCGCCTACAATAAACTGATCCGGCTGGAACGGGAGAAAAAGATCCTGCCGGACCACCTGAAGCTGATCTGCCATGAGAACGGCACCTTCCAGTATCCTTTTATGAAGATCGTGGATACCAGGACTACTGTAGATCAGAAATATCTGGAAGGCAGTGTTGCCGAGCATCTCTGGATCGACGTGTTTCCCTTTGACGGCATGCCGGAGGATGACCGGGAACTTGCCCGTCTCTGCAAAAAGGCAGCCGCGATCCGGACTGTCCTGGGCCTGAATTTCTCCAGGGCCGGCCAGGGAAAGACTTTCTTCCGCAGGATGGTCAAACCGGTCCTGACCCCCATTGCCAGAAAGATCGGTCCCGACAGATGCTGCCGGGCCATGGACAGACTGACGGCCAGATATCCTTTTTCTGTTTCCAGATACTGCGGCGGCGTTGTCTGGGGCCTGTACGGGCCCGGAGAGCGGATGGTCAAGGACGAATTCATGAAATCCGACACCGTGACTTTTGAGGGACACAGATTCCCGGCCATGTCCTGCTGGGACAGCTATCTGTCCGGTCTCTACAAAAACTATATGGAACTGCCGCCTGAGGACAAACGGGTCACCCATGAAATGACCGCCTGGATCGAGGAGCCTGCGGAATGAAATATTTTATACAGGAAGTAATCAATGACAAGGGGCTGCAGAAGACAGCCGGCATCAAGGCCAGAGATGATATCGACAGGATCCTGCTGGCGGAGGGCTACCGCCCTGTCCATATTGAAATGGATCAGAACGCCCGCAACGCGGCTTCCCTGCCCAAACGTCTGGGCATCCATTTTGAGATCCGGCAGAAATGGGCAGCGGGGTTAAAGGATCTGACGGCAGGAGACATCCTGCTGATCCAGTTCCCGGTCAGTTCCCATTCCGTCCTGATCGGGGGAGAAGTCCTGGCCTGCCAGAAGCGGGGGGTACGGATCGTACTGCTGATCCATGACCTGGACCTGTTCCGCCACGCGCTCCGCAGCGATGTTTCCCTGCCGGCCAGGATCCGGATCCGGCTGGAGGAAAAATCCCTTCTGGAAAGAGCGGATTATATCATTGCCCACAATATATATATGAAGAAAAAGCTGGTCTCCTTTGGCCTGGACAGCAGGAGGATCCTGACCCTGGGTATTTTCGATTATCTGATCCCCGGGTTTGAAGACCGGATCGGCAGCAGGAAGCCCCTGGAACGGGATCTGCCTGTCATCATCGCGGGATCCATGATGCGCCACAAGGCCGGCTATGTTTATGACCTGCCCGAAGACCAGGCCTTTAATCTGTACGGGATCGGTTATGAGGAAGAAGACCGCCCTGGCGTGGTCTATCACGGGGCCTTCCCGCCGGACGACCTGCCTTTCGCGGTGGAAGGAAGCTTTGGCCTGGTCTGGGACGGCGACACGCGCAGTACCTGCAGCGGTACCTACGGAGAATATCTGAGGATCAACAATCCCCACAAGACCTCCATGTATCTGGCTTCCGGTATCCCTGTCATCATCTGGGAGGATGCGGCGCTGGCGGATTTCGTACGCCGCCACCACTGCGGCATTACGGTCGCTTCTCTGGATGAGATCGGAAAGACCCTGCGGGATATGCCGGAAGAGGAATACAGGCTCCTGGTCAGGAACGCGGCCCGCATGTCCGCGAGACTGCGGAGCGGCAGCTACACACGCAGAGCGCTGGGGATCGTACAAAAGTAAGAGGCCCCGGGACTGCCCCGGGATTGCCCATTGGTATGAGCACATGATAATTAGAACATTTTCGAACAGCACGCTGGACTATGATCCGGATCTGGGGCATTCTTCCCTGGAAGAGCTGCTGGTTTTCACAGGACTGGTATTATGGACCCTGCAGGGCAATATCAGTGATTCCTTATATACCGTTTATATTGATGGTCTGATGTTATCCTGCGTCAGATATTTTGTCATGCTTCTTTTCCTGACGGCCATCATGCTGACGGAGAAGAGCTACCGGATCCGCGTCCTGGCCCTGCTGGCGGCAGGCGGCGTTTTTCTGCTGGAGCTGGAACATATGGCTGCAGACGGCATCAACCTTCTGCAGCTTTTTCTGATGGTACTGGCCTGCCGGAATGTATCTTTCCGGAAGGTCTGCCGGGTCATGTTCTGGTCCGGCCTGGTCAGCTTCCTGCTGATCATAGCCGGCAGCTGGTCCGGTCTGATCTACCGGGAGCCCATGTCCTTTGATTCGGACAGAATGCGGGAATATCTGGGCTATATTTATCCCACCTTCGGCCCTATCCGCTTCTTCGGGCTCACAGCCTGCGGCCTGTACGGCTATACGGATCCTTCCGCCTATGAAAGGGGGCAGACCCGCGGCAGAGGCGTCCCCTGGCTGGTGCTTGCGGCAGCCTGCGCGGTCAACCTGGTCCTTTATGAACTGACGGACACCAACCTGGTCCTGTTCATCGTTCTGGCCTTCCTGGTCCTGTACGCCCTTTGTGTCAAATGCCGTCTGGATCTGTTCCATGACTGTTTTCCCATCCGTCTGCTGGCGGCCGTCATTATGCCTGCGCTCTGCGCCCTGGTCTGGTATGTCAGTGACAGATATAACGCCAACATTCCCATGTGGGTCAGGATCGATGAGTTTACCCATTCCAGGGTCCGTCTCAACCACCAGGGGATCGTCAAGTACGGCGTCCATTTGCTGGGACAGCAGGTGGTCGTCAATTCGGACCAGACGAATATGGATAAATATTTTTATATTGACAGCGGATACATGAAAGCCCTGCTCAGCTACGGTATTCTCTTTACCGTCCTGCTGCTGCTGGTCTACATGCTGATCTTCCGGGCAGCCATCCGGATCGGGGACCGGGTCCTCTGTATCTGGATCCTTTGTATTGCCCTTTACAGTGTTTTCAATAACCTGCTGACAGCGCCCCTGTCCAACTGCTCGTTCCTGGGCATCTGGTACGCGGTCAGGATCCTTCGGGATTACAGCAGGAGGAAGAGGGAAGGAACTCTGGAGGCCTTCTATGAGCAGTCCTAGTGTTAAAAAAAATTTCCTGATGAGCACGGCCTATCAGGTCCTGATCATCATTCTGCCTTTTATCACGACCCCCTATTTTTCCAGGGTCCTGGGGGCCGGTCCGATCGGCGTTTACAGTTATACCCAGTCCTACCAGACTTATTTCTCCATGTTCGCAGCCCTGGGCACCATGTCCTACGGGACCCGGGAGATCGCCCGTTTCCGGGATGACGTGACCAAACGCAGCGTCCTGTTCTGGGAGATCGAGCTGATGACAGTCGTGACGTCTGCCATCTGCATGGTCTTATGGATCGGCTGGATCCTGTTCCACACCAGATACCGGATCTACTATATCGTCCTGAGCATGGGCATCCTGGCGACCATGTTTGATATTTCCTGGTTCTTTAACGGGCTGGAGCAGTTCAAATATACGGTCACCAAGAACGCCGCTTTCAAGCTGATCGGCGTCGCCCTGCTGTTCGCCTTCGTGCACACAAAGGAGGACCTGCTCAAGTATGTGCTCATCCTGACCCTGTCCACCATGGCCGGCAACCTGAGCATGTGGATGTATGTAGGCAAATTCACGGAGAAAGTCGATTTCCGCCGTCTGCGGATCGGACGGCATTTCCGGGAGACCCTGATCTATTTCGTGCCTTCCATCGCCACCTCGGTCTATACAGTCCTGGATAAGATCCTGATCGGCGCCATTACCCATGATGAGCTGGAGAACGGTTATTACGAACAGGCGACCAAGATGATCAACATGATGAAGGCCCTGACCTTCACGTCCCTCAATTCGGTCCTGGGCGCCCGTATCGCCTACCTGTTCGAAGAGAAAAAGTATGAGGAGATCCATGACCGGATCCGCACCTCTGCCAACTATATTATATTCATGGGCGTCGGCATCTGCTTCGGCCTGATCGGTGTCGCCCGGCGTTTTGTGCCTGTGTTCTACGGGCCGGGTTTTGACAGGGTCGCGGATATGCTGATCATGATGAGCCCGCTGACCCTGATCATCGGTATCAGCAACTGCCTGGGCTGTCAGTACTATACGCCATCCGGCAGACGGAGCCTGTCCGCCAGATTTATCGTGGCCGGTTCCTGTCTCAACCTGTGCATGAACCTGCTTCTGATCCCCCGCCTGAAAGGCATCGGCGCGATCTGGGGTACCCTGATCGCGGAGATCCTGATCACGGTCCTGTATATGATCTTCTGCAACGGCTATCTGACCGTCAGGATCCTGGTCACGGACGGCTGGAAAAAGCTGCTGGCCGGCGTGCTCATGTGGGCCGCCATTTTCTTCATGGACCGCTTTTTTACGTCCGACTTTGCCGCCCTCTGTATCGAGGTCGCGGCGGGCGGCTTCCTGTATATCCTTCTGCTGACGCTGATGCGGGACAGGTTCCTGATGGAATTTGTATACGGAAGGATCCTGGGAGGCATGATCGGAAAGATCCGCGGAAAGATTGGAAAATAAAAATTATTCTGAAGTCGAATATGTTTTGAACATCGTACGGAGGAGCAAGTGAAAAAGAAACTGAAAGGCAGGCTGCTGGCCTGCGTGCTCGCTGCCGGTCTGGCCATGTCCGCTATGACATCCCTGGCGGCGGAAACGGAAGACGGTCAGGCGCCTGTGGAGGCGTCTCCCGAAGCCGGAGAGGAGCCGTCCGCGGATGCGGAGGACGGGGAGGATGCCGGCGGAGCGGATACCGGGGATCCGGAAGCCGGATCCGGCACGGAAGACGGGGCCGGAGAAAGGGCCCCGGAAGAGGAAGCGCCCGGTACAGATGACCGTCCTGAAAATAATACGGAAGAAAACAGCGCGGAAGAAGATCCCGATATAACGGAAGAGACCGGTACAGAGGAGACGGAAGATCCCGACGCTCCGCAGGATCCGGCAGAAACAGAAGAGGAAAAGACCTCTGCGGATGACACGATCGACATCCGTTCCGCAGGTGCTTCTTATACGGCCGGCGGCAGGGCCGACCCTGTCGGTACGCCCCTGGATCCGGAGAACCGTGTTTTCCTGGCTGCGGAGACCATCTACGCCGATTATGACGGCGTGGACGCCATGGACATGGAAAGCTGCTGGTATTTCAGCCATCTGTCCCAGAAACAGCAGGGCGTTTACGCGGCCTTTGAATGCTGTTCCCGTAAGCCCGGAGAACTGATCCTTTATCATTTCCGTGACAGAGGAGGCGCTGCTTACACACTGCCCAAAGAGGATGTCGAAGCTGCTTACATGGCTTTCCTTTACGATCATCCCGACTGCTTCTGGATGACCCTGAATTTTGCCTACTCCAGGCAGAGGAACGAGGAAGGCGTTTTCGACGATCATTTCATCAGCGGCGTCCAGCTGTCTCAGAACGCGGCTTCCGCATCGGAAGCATCCTCGAAAAAGGCTGCGCTGGAAGAGGCCGCCGCGGACTGGCTCTCCAATATCGATCTGGACGCGCCGGAAGCGGTCATTGCCCTGGAGATCCACGATCAGCTGATCGACCGGATCAGCTATGATGATACGGCGGAACGGACGTCCGACGCCCACAACGCCTACGGAGCCCTGATTGACCGGGGCGCGGTCTGTGACGGTTATTCGCTGGCCTATAAATATCTGCTGCAGAAAGCCGGGATCCAGGCCATTGTGTGCCCCGGCACTGCCGGCGGCGTCAAGCACGGCTGGAATATCGTACGGCTGGGCGGCAGCTGGTATGAGACGGACTGCACCCATGATGATTTTATTGACGGCCACCGTCATGATCATTACAATCTGACCACCGGGCAGATGTCCGGGGACCACAGCCGGGGCGGCAGCGGCGGCATGCAGATCGGCAGCCTTTGTCCCCAGGCGGAAGGTACTTATTACGACTACGCATATATGCGCGCCGGTATTGAGATGGAAGAATACCGGGATGACTGGCATTACATGCAGTACAGCATAGAGCTGGAGGAAGGCATGGACAGCCGGGACAATCCCATCCGTCTCATGCTGATCAGGGACGGCAGTTACCTGTCTCTGGAAGAGGATCCGGGGGCGGATCTGTGGAATGTGACGGCAGCCGCCATGCTGGACCCTGTCACCCAGTCGCCCCCCCTCTGGCGGGCTTCCGGTTCCTCCGGCAATACGGATCTGGTCACAGTGGCGGAGGACTGGACAGCGGATACCGGATATGTGACCTATCAGAGGGCCGGCGGAGAAGGCGCCCAGGCGGCCATATCGGTCCGGCTGATCTTTGACAATGGAGCCTCTGCGCTTCTGGAAGACAGCCTGCTGGTCGGACGAAACGGCTGGGTCCGCGGGGGCGGCGGCACCCGTTATCTGAAAGACGGCAGCTGGCTGACAGGTTTCCATGAGATCGACGGCAGCACCTACTATTTCGGGAACGATACATGGATGCGGACCGGCTGGAACAGGATCCGGGGAAAATGGTACTATTTTTCAGCCGCGGGCCAGGAGGCTTTCGGGTTCACGGAGATCGGCGGCCATACTTT
>AUXO016471270.1_pt1 | contig 30721 bp, 43 predicted proteins | sample 768731 | NCBI WGS metagenome assembly AUXO01 (sample SAMN02715735, study PRJNA202380) | gut metagenome | biome: sheep rumen | host: Ovis aries | place: New Zealand: Palmerston North
AGTCCGCACACCGACGAGGAAAATTCTCCGTCTCCGCTGGGGGATTGCCCTTGGAAAGCCGGCCACTCTGGTATATTGAGAGTCCAAAACCCGCCAGCAAACGCCATACCCGCGTTTGACCAGTGAATGCTGGAAGGCAAGGAAGTCTCTTCCCTGATTGGAGGATAGAACTCCAAAGACGTTTTCCCAGAGCAATATTCTGGGTCGAAGTTCTTCAACCAGTCGAGAATATTCAAAGGCGAGGCTGCTTCGGGTTCCTGACCCTTCTGCCATTCCGTGTCGTTTCCCCGCGATAGACACGGACTGGCAATTGTGTACCCAGAGTCCGTTGGCGATGTAGGTGTGTTCGTCTCCAACGGTGATGTTGTAAACGCGCTGAATAGTTCCAGTTGTTGCATAAGACCTCACAATCGACGCATAGCGTCCGTTGATGTACTTGGTTCTAATCGGTTTAGGAGTTGAAGTAATCTTATACCAATCATGTTGATTAACTTCTCTTCCTTCGATAATTGTTTTAGGAGAAACTTTATTTAAGGAAATTGATGCATCTCCAAGCATATCTGCCAACCCATGTGCCAAAGCGGCAGATACTGTAACAAACCTTTGTTCATTACCATATTGACATCCGTCAGTAGCAAAATATCCTTTCAAAAACGCATCCTTATCAGAATGGCCATAGCACCAATAAGGTATGTGTTTTTCTAAGGCATGTTCTCCGAAATGTTCCAAAAGCCAATCTGCCAATACCGTACAACAAATAATAAGTTTGCCAGTACCTCCGTTGCTAATATGAACCAGGTTTCCAAAACGATTTTGGAAATCAGTCATTTTGCGTTCATTGCAAATAGCGAAGGTAACAGTTTTCTTTGTCTTGTCTGTAAATTTCCGTATGTATCCGTCACCAACATACCAACCGGCAAGTTCCATTATGTCTCTTTCGGTGGCAGAACCAACCTTGGGGAACTGAATATCAAACTGTGGCAAATTTTCAAATGCAATGCGTCCAGCATATTTTCCTACGGATTCTTCGGCAGAAGTTTGAATAAAGTCTCCAATTGGAATGCTTTTACCATAAGTATCTGCTTTTCGACGATAGTCGCGTTTCATATCAACGCAGAAAAACGGATGATTTGGAGTACAAGTAATGGTGGGACGACCTAATATCTTCAATTCTCCAACTTCGGCCAATTTTGACCCAACCGCCTCTACCTTGCGAATTTGTCCACTTCCACTGACAACCTCGTCACCAACCTTTAGGGTTTCAATTGGGACATACCCATTTGGTGTAAGCACCATGGTGCCGGCAACAAAGCATGGACTACCACCGGCCAAAATGTCAATGCCGTCTTTGGGAAACGGAATCGTAGTTAAGCCATTAGTAATTATTCCTTTCTCTGAATCAGCCTTGATTTTACAAATATCCCCCAAGTTTGGAACATCAGGATAATGATACTTCAAAACTTCGCATGGGAATTGGTCTATTTCGGAAAAAAAGACCATTTTCCATTTCACATCCTTGATTCGGGATGCGGCAACTGAAAACGCCTCTATCCCCGAAAAAAGCGAAACGCAATTAAGCGTGGGTTTATCTTCGTTAGTTTCCACTTACAATCCTCTCAACGGTTTCAACTGGAACTTCTTCGTTCCTAATTTGCTCCACTATGTCCAAGCACTTCCCAAAGGCATCCCCTGCCTTCAACGAAATGAAATCAACGAGTTTTTCTTCGCGGCACATTTCCATGTCTGGATTGTAATGGCTTCGGCTGAGGATGTTGGCATTCGCCTGAACAAGCAAACCCTTCCAAAGCTCAAACTCCGCATAGGCCGATTTAAGTTCTCTTTCTAGTTCCATGATTCTATTTTAACACAAAACAGATGAAAATCGTTAGAGATTTTCCCCCACGGAAACATTAATCCTGCTTCAACAGATACTTGTTTGAAACAGCTTTGAATGTAACTGGCGCGGTAGTTCCGTTTTCCTTGAAGACAAGCCCTTCGCGCATATTCCCTCGGTCATCCTTGCCGTCCGCATATTCAAGAATTTCATCCACGGATTTGAACTTTTGAAAAACATGCAAAGACTCTTCCACTACCGGCACATGGGTAAGACCAATAATTTTGCACAGTTCGCGCCGCGCAGAACATTCAATAAAACATTGATTTATAATGTCCCAGATGCGGAAAATGTGCCATTCGAAATCCTTGAACAACGAACGGTTGCCCTGTATTCCCGGCCCAATCAATTCGCCTTGGAATGCCAGTTCACATCCGCTTTCCTTGCAGTAGTCTGTGATTTTCCTATCATAGCCGTTCTTGAGAATCACGTCCCAGAACTTTGAAACCTTGTCTCCTTCCGGCATTTTAAGCCTCATGTTTCTTGAGCATACGCCAAATGGCTGTTCGGGGCTATAAGTCGGTGAATAAAACGCCGTCAGCGAAGAACCGTCCCGCTTGATTGTGACCTCAAAGTCCTTGTTGAGATAATCCAAAAATGGATTAGTTAGATTTTGAATGCGTTCCTCATCCGTCTTTACGCAAAATGATGGGAAATCGCCCAACTTGTCTCCGCATGGTATTGACACAGGAAGAAATGGGGCGGCAACCTCGTCATAGTGGTCGATGTTAAGAAGTTGAGTGACATTCTCACCTTCTGGATGAACAGTCTTTTTATAAGTTTCCCCTTCATCATTTGTCACATCTGCCAAAAATCCCAGCAGAGTTCCATCCGCATTGTATTGCATTCGCTCCGTAATTTCAGGAAACGCATTCAACGGCATCACAAGTCCCTGTGAAATCACTCCGCGCAGTTTGCATGTCTTGATTCTGAATCCCTCACGGAAAATCTTCTCATGCTGCTTGAATACTCTGAAACATCTGCCGCGCAAAAACTCATATCGCGGTTCAACTGGCAGATAGGAGTCTATTTCAAAATAGACTACCAAATCGCCTACTTTGAACTCATTTTTCCCAACCACGATTTTCCACCCGTGGATGTGCGCCACCTCTATGCGGTCTGCGCCCTCAATCGGGGTAATGTCGCTGATTCTGCAAATGCTGGCAAGTTTGCGTTCGCCTTCGTATGCCATTTTAAAACTCCCTTGAAAATCAATGATTTTATTTTAACAGGAAATTTTCTTGGGCTTCACCTTCATAGGGTCAAAAACACACCAGTCATTCCAAATGGATTGAGTTGGTTCAAGTTCTTTTTTGTCTGAAACCTCAACCACATTTGAGCCCGCAGGCTTTTTCAAAATATAGGGTGGAGTCTTAAACCCTGTTGAGGGTGTTTCAGAGGATTGCCGATGACACAGCACCCACCCTGAATCAGTTTGAAGTTGCCATTTAGAGTTCGCCATTTTCCTTCATTTTCCAAAACTTTGACTCAGCATCAAATTTAACAACGGTTTCTCCAAATGCCCCCGGCCCCTCGCTCCAGTAGAAGAACAACGAGAAATCATCTCCGTTCATTTTGAGAGTAAGACTAGCATTGTCAGGAATATCCGCCTTCTGAAGATAATCCATCAGTTCACGCTTTGAAATTCTTTTATCTGTTGTCAGAGCCATTTTTACTTTCCGGGTTTTTCGTCTTCAGTTATTGAATCGACAATCGTTCCAAAGTCCTTTCGCAATTCGGCAAATTGCTTTCCAATGTCAGTGAGCTTGTACCACATGGCAAGCACTTTCTGGTCTTTGACAAGTTCCTTGTCATAGGCACTTCCACATAAAAGGTTCTTACAGAAGTTCATCATAATATCAATATCACACATCTTTGAATATGCGAATGTAAGCCTTCGTTCCTTTAACGTCATTGCATAACTCCGAAATAATGAATAACAAAACCAACGACACCGCCCAGAAGAAAATACATGATTCTCTCGATGACCGTGTTCTTCCAACTATCCTTGACTATCATAACTTTTACATTCTCCAAATCATGGGCAGTCTCCAATGACTTGTCAATGATGTTTGTCATTTCTTTAAACTGCTCATCCATTTTATCAAAGGCTTGGTTCATTCTTCCAAAGGCTTCATTCAGTTCATCTTCCGTCTGTTTATCCAGCTTCTCAAACATTTTTATTCTCTCCCGTCTGAGTTGTAAAGATTATAACTTCGTGTTCGTAATTAGTAGGTCTTTGCCTATGCAACCAATCGGAACCATCTGGAACTCTGCATCCACGACATTGCTCAACTTTGAACTTGCCATTGTTGTACTTGCAGCCATCGCAGTCATAGACAGTCGGCGTGTCTTTGGACATCTTCTCTACCATTTCAAAGATTTTGTAAGTGTTTTCCATTTTCGTCTTACTTCCTTTTTAGAAGAAAAGCTCTCGCTACACCCCCAAAAATCGGATGAATCCATAATGTTGCCTACTCAAATCCAAAGTCCAGTTCATCCTTACTACTCCACTTTCTATGTTCCTTGACAGCTTCCCAGTAGGTCTTGTCATCGAGTTTGACAAGTTCACGAAGGTTGGTCTTTTCTCCATTTTCACCAATCACTTCAACATCCATGCTAAACGCCCCATCACCGTCAATTCCAACATTGAATGAGGTGCTATGTCCAATGTCTCCACAAAACTGCATGGCTCGGAGCAGTTTGAGAAATGTCTTCAGTTGCCTCTCATGGGCAAATCCAATTCTACAAGTTATTGCTGGCATTTTTGTTAAGTCCTCTTTCAATTAACTACTCCAAATCAAATGAAATTTCGTTGCGGTCGATGTTCTCTTCCGGAATACCATCAGCCCGTTGCTCTTCCTTCCAGTCATAATATTCCTTGGTCTGCCTGTCCCAATAACCGCCGTCTTCTGGTGGAATGATTTTCTTTATTATTTCACTAACTTTCTTTGTTTCGCCAGACTTCGGGTCTTTCATAAATGCTCTAAACTTAAAAGCGCCATCTCCATCTGCATTGACTGTAATGTTGGCACTATGTCCCACACTACCACACCATTCAAGATACTGAATGAAGCGAAGAAATTCCGTTGCTTGTTCATTGGTTTTGAAACCCAGTTTCAGTTCAATTCCAATCATGATTACTTCTCCTTAATTTCCTGATAGCCATTTCCATTACAGATGGGCATCTTCTTGGTTTTCATGAAGTATGCCCCTACGTTTCATCCATTGTGTAAAGTTGACAATCTGAGCGCCTTCAGCCTTGAACCATTTCTCTATCTCGGCGCGGCGCCTCCAGAACAACTTGCATGGAAACCAGAAAGTAAAAGATGGGCCATGTCCATCACCTTTACCGCAATACTTATATTCTAATGACCAAAACTGCTCCATAGTGTCGCTGTGGTTATCCTCTGAATCTTCATGCCCGTGCTGGAATGTAAAGTCAAACATGACTTCATCTGGTATTCCCTTCGCGTGGATGGCATTGTTCAACCCCATTAACACATTCGAGTATGCCGCATTAATAAAGTTCCTAATACAGAAATACTTTTCGATGTCGGCTTTAGTATATTCCTGCCCGCGTCTGGATACATCATAATCCATATTATCCCTGTAAAGGGTCATATCAACTTGTTCATTAGTTTCCGTCATTGTTATCTGTGTCCTTCCTCATACCATTGTACCATGCATTTGACACCAACGGAAAAATCCTCGCCGTGTTCCCACTCAACTTCGAATCCTTTGTCTTTCAGTTTTTCGTCCAACCACTCCATAATATTGTCATCTGCACTTATGCTAACAACGCACACGGAAAAACCTAATTTCGCATTATGGGTGATTTCCGCAACTATCTGAGAATAGATGTCCGCGCAGGACTTCTCAAAATTGAGTTTTGTCAACCCACTGGCGAGTTCTGCGTCCATGTTCTCGTCTTCTGGGCTGATAACAGATTCTTTCTTATTGCTCATTTACATGTCCTCCAAAATGCGGGTCTGATTCCAAGTCTTCTTCGTTTCGTTTCTCAAAGAAAAGGCACATCATCAAAGTATCCTGTTTGCTTAACTGGCATTCTTCGTTTCCACAAGTCCAACACCATTGCGCCTTCACGGAATCAACTTCTTCAGCAGTCGGCGCACGAAGTCCGAGAACACACGGTTTGTCTTTCGGCGTAAAAGATTCATTCTTTGGTTTGTTTTCAAAGTCTGGGTCTATCCCGTGTTTTTTAAGAATAGACTTCAATCTGACGATTTCAGATTCCAAGGCGGAAATCTTTTGCTTTAAATCATCAATAATCTGTTTTCGCCCTTCTGCCACTCTACGGGCGTCCGCCATAGATACGAATGTTTCGGACATAATTATCCTTATTGTTTGACCATGAAATTGACAAATCGTCTAAACCGATAAAAGTCGTCCCCTTGTATGACCTTGTATAAATGGCGGTATCGCACCAATATCCTAAATTGTTAAGGCGTTCCATATTTGCACGAAGTTTCTTTAGGTCAATTACGTCTGAGGTCAATTTGATTCTTAGGCAATTTGCTGAAATTTCCATTAAGATATATGGCTTCAAGTCATCCATTGCCTTGAAGAATGTCTCCGGATGACTTGCCAGATATACGCTGTCCCTTACATCTGTAATGATTGGTTCAAGATGTATGTTGGCCATTGCCGTTCCTCATGCCATTGGTTCAGCGCATGAAAATCCAATTCCAGCGCCATTTACAAGATGCCATAGAAAACACTTTTGCATTCCTTCAAGCTCCGTTCCCTTGCCATTGGCCCAAATAGCATAAATCGAAATCATCGAAATGAATCGAAAGGCATCACCAACTGTCTTTAGTTCTCGATTCACCATGTATGTCTCATTGTAGCCGTTCACAGAAAGCAACTGATTTATGGCCAACTCTGTCTCGTCGGCATCGGTTGGCAAAGCCCAGCTTATCTTGGAGTCAACACCAAACTTTTTGTGATTGATATGGCAAATCTGCTTGGTGAGTTCGATATCGGCGCACAAGGAGGCTATGATGCTTTGCGCCTGCATGACGTCAATTTCATGTCTTTCTACGGTAGGCATCGCTTTTCTCCAGTCTCATTCTCGACCCATGTTTTCATAAACCCTCCCCACTTGTCCTTGTGAGTTCCTTCATAGTGTCCGAACTCAGTGGGGATTGGAAGAGGCATCCAGTACATGACGCAATTTGGACGTTCATGATAGCCGACCTCAATGCTCCAGGTCTTGTTGCCGTTCTTGGCAATCTTGAACTTGGAGAACATTATTCCTTCAATGCAAGCAAGGCCACCTGAAGAACCGCCTGAATATGTCGGGGCGAAAACAAGATACCACCCGGATTCATCCGGCAACTTGTCCTTAACGCTTATCCATTTGTAATTCATTTTGGCTATCCTCAATTGATGAAAAACTGTTCCATTTCAAAAAGCATCGCACGAAGTTCGTCCCAGGTAATGTCAGAGTCAAATGCTTTTTCGAATACATAATTTCCACATTGGATTTGTAAATCGCATGGATGGCCATCATAAACATCTAAATCTGTCGAACACTCTATGTTCCCTTGAAACAATTCCCTGAATTCAGAAAATGACTCAAAATTAATTTCAGACTCCAATGCGCAGGATTGCAAGTCTGATTTCGTAACATAAAACAATGTAATTCTCATGGGTTCGCCTTCTCGTGGTTGGTCCTTGCTCTCCAAGCCCTAAGCCGAAGTTCCTTTTTGAATGCGTAAATAAACTGGGCAACGCTATAAAGTGCAACCAAACTTCCGACAATGAAATGCCCATTGGCCAACAAAATGATAGCCGCCGCATCAGAAACATGGCTGATTATGTCCTCTCTTGCGGAATCTATCGCAAGTTCAATACCGATAGTTGGACTATCTTCATTTGGGCTATCATAAATATCTTTGGAAGACATTTCTAAAAAACCTTTCTGAACTTTGAAACGTCAATGGCGAGAAGATTGATTCTGGGGTCAAGCCATTCCATCGGGAACTGGTCTGCCGTAGTGGTTTTCCCATTGTGGAACACGACATCAACATAATATTCGCCGCCGTTGTCCAAAAACCACGAAACATGACCAACCATGATAACTGTTTCGCCGCATTTTTGCAAAATTGATTTTATGCGTTTCTGCAATTCAAAATAGGAATTCAGAGCAGTCTTAATCGGTTCAACAGAAATCTGTTCGTCAGCCATTATTTTGACTCCTTTTTGACTAACTTGAAGAACTTACCTTTTGCCGGATGAACAACCTCTACTGTGTCTGAAAGCTTTCCGAGAGGAATATTCATAAGTTCAAAATGGAACTGCAAAACTCTGTTTGGGGGTTCGAAACTATCTCCGACATAAAAAGTGGCATAAACCTCATCATTTGAGGCAATGTGCAAAGAAATGTCACTAGACCCTACATATGCCATAAACGGAAGTTCGTCCTTGAACTTTTCAGCCATTTCAAAAACATGAAGTTCAAAAGAACTTATTATGTCCTCTGCCTTTCTAAATTCCTCTATTTTCCAATTTTCAGCCATGTTTCCTCCAAGTTTTTAAAAACTCCTGGTCATGATAGGTGCTGATATACCACCCAAAGTCCGCAACCGTGATTTTGCGGCCAAGTTTAGCCTCCATGCAGTCTAGGCAAAACAGTTCGCTGACCCACTTGTTTCCTTCCCAATGTTCATTTGAAATTTTTTCCCAGAGGCTATCTTTAATCATCGGTGATGATTCGTACACATACTCCTTGCCGCAGCAGTTGCATTTGACCATGTAGGGCATTGTTTAGTTCCCAATCTTGAAATTGAGTTCGCTCAAAGTAACTTTTATTTCCTGCGTCTCCGGGTTGCAGTCAAACTTGAAAACCGGATGCGCCGTACTATTAGGATATGCCTCGCTCATGGACAAGATGACTGGGGCAATTTTTTTGTAAATCATGTCCATCTGTTCCTGCGAAGTCATGTTCTCAATCGGAACCGCATCACCAAATGGTTGCCCCATGTTATTGACGTATTTACCGTCTTCCCACTCAAGAACAGACCATTCAAATGTGAACCCGCCCTTGCCGTAGCCTCGGCGTTCAAGAAGCATTTCGATGAGTTTGACAAGCACTTTGTCCCATTGCGGCACGCCATCCTCCGAGGCATATTCACCAGCGCACCATGCGGCATATTTGTCCGTATCGAGGATGAACCGCTTTTTCTGCATGAAGTCCGCAAGATAGCATCCCTCATCAGGCTTGAAATTGTAGATTCCAATAATCATGGTAGAGTCTCCCACCATTATTCTAACAGGAAAACAAAGAGCCGCCTCTTGAAAAAGAGGCGGCGGATTCATAGATTAAATTGTTTTTTCTCACCATATCCTCAGTCAATCGGCATTGTCGAATATTTGACTTTTGGCAATAAATTCCCGACTTCGTTTAAAACCTCTTCATAACGCGCATAGGCGATGCTTCTGGCCTCGCGCATGGTAAAGCACACCCTCAACAACTGAGGATGCAAAAACAACGCCTTGTCATACTTCGCCGCCTTAAACCAATTTTCATTTTCAAATTTCTTTACTGAGTCATCAACGCACTTCTGGTATTCAATTACTATAAAGCATTCAACTTCGTTTGTTTCCTGGTTGGTACTTGCATTTACTCTATATTGTGGTCTTATCGCAAACGCCATTCTGAAATTGCCGACTGGCTTCACGCAGTACCATTCATAAAGCTTTCCAATGGGGTTGTTGTCTATGTTTTTAGACTTCCAGTACCATGAGTTTTTCATTTTTAATGCTCCTCATCGACCAAACATGCCCCAACCACATTGCAGAACATTTCAAATGAAATGTCAAGCACTACAGAATCAGTATCGTCCGCATGACCGCTGTTTTTGAAAAAAACCCTAACTCCGTCATGGAATCCAACACCCTTGTCGTTCATTACTTCATTGGAGGCCGGCAAATAGGCTTGAATGTCGTCCAGATTAATTCCTATCGGCTCCTTGTCGGAGCCATAACCCTTTTTAAACACCATGAATTTTGGCATTTTGTTCTCCTGGTTAAAATGGTAGCCGCAATGAGATGCAAACCCATACTGTACGGATTTTAAGTCCGTTGTTTCATGCAAGTTGGACTACTCGGCCACAAACTCAATCTCCAGTGAAAGTGAAATACGGAGCAAGTCGTCCTAGGACAATAAGGTTTTCAACTGCCCGTCTGGCATTTTTAGCTGACACAGACCAGTAATTAGTGTCTGCCTCATCGTAAGCCTCTCCCTTGCCCCATGTGGTTGAAAGAACCTTTTTAGTCTTGCGTTCCTTCTCAATGAACTTGTCGATTTTTGGAAGGGCAGCCTCAAGAATGGGTATGGCATCCTTGGCCTTTAAACCATAAATGACGCGAAGACCCTTCTCCTTGTCAATGCCATTGTAAAAATACCATGAATAATTATATGTCACATACAATTCAAGGTCATCTTCTGAAAGAACTGAATTCGCGTCTCTCAGCGCAAATTGACCAGCCTTTGGAAGTTCCTTGTCCGTAATCAAACGCAGCTTTGACTTTGAGCCGTTGCGAATCAAACGAATTTCATAACCCATGATTAGTTCTCCTGAAGTTGAGGGGAAAAAGAGTTGTCGTTGAATGCTTCGTCTGCGTCGAAAGCAAAATCGTTTGGAACACTTACCGCTTCAATATTTACCGCATAGAGGCAATCATGGACATTCTGGAAAATTGCCTGCATATCCTTTTTCGGGAAGCAGTCTATGCTTCTTGTGAAAGACTTGTCCGCCATTTCATGTGCCACTTCGCTAACCGGGACACAACCCCGCTTGAGATTGTTTTCGCACAAGGTCCTAAACTCATGCATGGCGGAAATGAAATCATAGTTAAAATACTCGCTGATAAGAAATGAATCCCTATCATTGTAGTAGTAGCTGCGCTCTGTCACATGGTAAATCTTCATAGTTCTATTTTAACAGAAAAATTGTTAATCGTCAGTATTAAACCATTTTAAAATCGTATCTCCACTCCACCCCTTCTCCCATACGAACCATGCGTAGCATTGCACACCACCACCGTGTTCAAAGGCGGTTTTGAAGTCCCCATTTTTGGCGCAAGTAATACGCCGCGAAGCCACATATAGGCATTTGGGTGGAAACTTCTTAAACAACTGCCATCTGCCTTTACCCTCAAGACAAATCAATCGAAGAAACATACAAACCTTGTGACCTTCTGTAACAAGTTCAATAGCCTTGAAGCAAAATTCAGTGGCGAATTTAAATGGCGGATTGGTAATTATGTCACCATCAAACGGCTCAGTCTGTGATAAAAAATCAACTGGGCTTTCACCATAACCTCTATTAACCAAATCCGTGGCCCTTACTACATGGCCTCGACTTTTCAAAACCTCTGCCATATGTCCCATTCCACATGCAGGTTCCCAAATATTTTGTGAAAGCGGAACTAAATCACACAACATTTCAACGGCTTTTGGGTCAGTTGCATAGAAATCACCTTCGGCGCGTTCAGAAGAAGCATGGTTGGAGGCCCCCAACTGAATGAACACATTGTGCTGCCCGCGAGGTTTTTTCTCCTCGTCAATTGAATTCCCAAACAAATCTAACATTTCGTTGCCTTTTCAATTCTATTGGCGAATCCGCAAAGCATGTTGGAAACCATTTCCCCATCTGGACAATCATTTGGGTCGTTAAGAAATGCATCATGCCAGTCCTCAGCCTTTTTGCGCATTTCCTTAATAATGGATTCTGCGGTTTCTTTTTCAGTTGCCTTTTCCAACTTGCTTTCTCCAACCACTACAACTGGTTCAATGGAATTTGCAAAAACTGTTTTCAATTCAAAACTCCTGAAACTTTAAGAGACTGTTTGTAGCGTCGATGTTCTCGAACGGCGATTGTATGCTTGCGTCTATCCGCATAATCACGCCAATGCTCTTTAAATCGTTGCCTTGATCTTTCGGCCATCTCAGAATTGACTAACTGGCCGATTCTGCTTTTTGAACAACCAAACTCTTCCGCAAGCTGTTTCCAAGACCAAGAGCCAGTTTTGTAAAGGTTGCGAATCTTGGCAATTTGCGCAGTTGTCAGAGCGCGTCGTCGGTCAAGAGCTTCTGGAAGTCGAATTTTTTCAGATGTAAATGGCATGATTGTTTTCCTCAAAAAAGTGGTGCGTCGTTTTCAAGGCGATTCCGCGCAATGGCACAGTAGTTTTCTGAAATCTCAATGCCGTAATATCGTCTGCCGAGTCTCTTGGCTGCCACAAGCGTGGTTCCACTTCCACAAAACGGATCAATAATTGTAATGTCATCCGGGAGCGAGGCTATGATGTAAAGCATCACCTCAAGCGGAATCTGGCACGGATGTCCCGTTTTCTCACGGCTTACATTCTTTACCTGGTCGCAGTACAGCCAATCGTACCCCAGGCATTTCTCTCCTCTTTCAATGCGCTCAATGATGCGAGGGTCGTTTTTGTTTTTGTAGTCTCCAAGCCCTTTGAAACTTGGGGTGATTCCAAAAAACGCTATGTCGCGATGCTGACGTCCAGTATTCGAATTGTAAACCCATGAAACCACTCTGTCCGGAACCTTGTTCATTCTGGTTGCCAATGAATAAAGGCTTTCCGGGAAATGAATCAAGACCGATGGGCATTTTGACAACAAACCGCACAATTCGGAATAATAAACATCATCCGGCTTCTTGTCACTATATGCGTCGTAATGATAACCTATGTTATATGGCGGGTCTGTAACAATGATTGGATTGCTAACTTCAGCAATAATCTTTTCGCACTCTTCAAATGCATCGCCATGGATGACATGGGCAGTACCGGAAAAATTGAATTCAAGTTGCATTCTCGTCAACTCCAGTTTTCTTGACAATTACTCGCTTATCTTATTTTAACGGAAAAACAAAGATGGGCGTAGGTGGAAATTCCACCTACGCCCATCTTGCCGCAACCCGCATTAAGAGTTGAACACGCGAATGAACTCGGGTTTGATTTTGTTCTCAAACACGTTCCGCACATATGACGAAGACTGTTCCTTGCCGGACAAACGAGAGCTGCGCCTAGCTATCGAAGCATAGTCAAGGTCGTCCGTTGCCACTCCATCCGCATCACCGAATACGGCGCGGATAATGTGAGTGAACTTAGGCATACGCTCTATCAGAATGTCGGCGCACGACTGGATGTGCTGAACCAGAACCTGCCGTTCGTAGTCTCGCAGCATATTGGAATTCGCGGTTTCCATGATGCTCCGGCGCTCATCGTCCTCATCCCGTCTGGCAAGACCGCTCTCGGTAATGATAAAGCGGTTCTTGTCAACCTGGTAATAAGTCTTGATCATGGAAGTTGAAACCGTATGCCACGCCCAAGTGCTGAACTTGCCATGCGACGGGCAATAAGAATGCAGGTTTGTAAACATTTTCGCCAACGCATCCTGCGTGATTTCGCTGTAGGATTCCTGGCTCAGCAGGTTTGGAAACTTGTGTGCGACCTTGTGAACCATGTCCATTACATTTTCAAGCACGGCTTCGCAGAATTTGTTGTACTCGGTATCCCCCATGTCAATGTACCCATTGGCATTAAGGGAAAGATAAGTGCCCAGAACATCAAGGTCTGCGTTGGAAAGGTCAGACATTATGGTTTGCTTGCGGCGTTCGAACTCGGAGACGATTGCTGAATCACGTTCATTGTCCGGGGCCACAATTCCGTGCTTTTCAAGAAACATCACGGAATAAAGCATTTCGTTAGACGAATCGGAAACATGATTGACAATATCGCGAACTGTTTTCACGATTCCCACATAGGCATTGGCAACGGCATTGATGTCGAATTCGACTTCATGCCAATCCAACACGTCCTCGATGGCCGAATAGCATTCCGCGCTCTTGCGCTTAATGGCGACCGGACGAATGTCGGCAATGTCCTTGACAAAATCATTGAACGGGGTTTTAGACACGTCGCTTACCAGATTTGTGACATACTGGCGCATGACACGGAACATGGCGCGTTTGCAGAGAGGATGAAGCGGCTTGTTCCCATTGGCATCCTCAACAAGCGCGGAAAGAAGTTCCGGAAATGGAAAATCGCGATAACGGCAACGGATGTCCTTGGCCAGAGCCTTGAGACGACCTTCTGACACCTCAGATGCGATTCGCCACGCAAAGGCGTTTATCTGGTCAATGGAAGAAGTTGCGCAGTCAAAATCTGCGAAGCAGTTCTGTGAATTCATGGTTGGGTTGTGGTTGTGGGTTGTTGGTGGTTGGGTGGAATGGAACAGTTAAAAGGTTGTTCCGCATAAAGTAGACAACTGGGTGGAGATGATTAGATAAAAATTTTTCAGACGAAAAAATTTGTCGAACGCCTTCTCGTTTCCTTCGCCTCTGAAACGAGTTTTGAAAGCTCCGACCCGTCAAGGGTTTTTGGGTCTCTCCCTCTTGGAAGATAGCATGGAATTACTGCTGATTTGGCAAAATTCTGAGTCAATATCTTTTCAGTCCTCTGTGTGATGTTTACTCCGGCATCATCACCGTCGAACATAAGCACCACTTCGCGAGGATTAAGTTCCGCAACGCACAAATATTGCGTCTGAGACATGTATGCGCCTGAAATGGCAACTGCGTTGGAAAATCCTTCCTGGGTGAGTTTCATCACTTCTCTTGCTCCTTCAAGGATGAAAAGAGTATCGCATTTTTTCTCGCAGTTGTCAAAGCCAAAAAGGCATTCGCTCAAAGACCACCCTTCAGGATAACGCACTTTCCGATAGTCCTTCTCTGTTTGAGCTGGATGTTTTTCAAGCCACTTTTGTTTTCCAAGAATATCCAGTGCGGCAAATCCAACTAACTTAGAACGCATGAAATACGGAATTATAGCTCTGTCCGCATAAAATCCCCACTGGCGTTCGAACACCTTGTATTTGTCCACAGTTTCAGGGCGGATGTTCGTTGGATATGCCTTCCCTGGTGGGGTCATAAAAAAATCATATGTGCGTTTTGAAATCGGTCTTTTGACGATTTCTGAGGCGATATCATCGAAATTGCGGAATGCTTGAGGCTGCTGAGGCTGTTCTGGAGAATCAGACGAAAGAAGCCGTTCCGCCTTTTTAAGCACGGCAGTCATTGAAAGGGTTTCAAGACTGAGGTCTGCATTTCCAGTAAACATCGACGCCACCTCAGTTGGAGATTTTTTAAGAAGTCTAGCCCCTATGAAAACCAGATTTGAACCTCTACCTTCGGTAAAGCAAAAAGTCTGACCAGTAACTGTGTTTAGATTCCATTTGGGGTCGCTTGGCTCACGCCCGGTAAAAAGGAAATGGTCTGGGCAAAACCCAGTCCATTCAGAACCCGACTTGCGTGTAATGTTCAAATCAAGGATTTGCTCAACATGGTCAAGGTCTATTGACGGCATCAGCCATTCAATGTCTGAAAATCGCTGAGTTTCCTTAAATCCGAATTGAGAAGCCATGGCGGATTTATTTTAACAGAAAAATTAAAATGGCGCATTCGGGTCGAAGATGTCCAAATCATCGTTTTCCGTTATCTTCGCCCCCTTAGGTGGCGTACCATAGCCGGGTGGCGGCTTGTCCGAGAACAATTCGTCCATATTGGCGAATCCAGTCGTGTCGTTCGGGTCGCGTTGTACCGCCACGAACGCCTCCTGCTTCTGCTTTTTGATAAAGTCGCTTGCGCGTCCGATTTTACTTTTGGTTGCGCCTGCGTCCAAATCCGCGCTTACGGAATCAAGAACCGCATTTCTGGAGGTGGAATAAACAGATGTGGAATTGGATATCGCCGCATTCGCGGCGGCAGCATGAATTGCGCTTGCCTGCGCATCGTCTATTTCCTCAACCACGCCTGTGTTTACATGGTGGATTGCCTCAAAGCAAAAAGCCTTGCCGTCGCGGTTCTTCTTGCAGTCCACAAGCCAAATCACATCCCTATCCTCAGGCGCGAGATTTGTCTGCCTGTCATCTGTTCCACGATAGGTGAGAATCACAAAGGTGTTGGCCACATGAACCTGACCCTTTGACCCATAGACATCCATCTTTGAAGCCCGCTTGCCCTTCATCTGCTTGTCCTCGACCTCAGTTGCCGCCTGTGTAGGGACAATGAGCGGAACCTGAAGCATACGCGCAAGCTCCTTGCAGTCTGCGGCGGCTTTCTTGAGTTCATCGTTTTCGTTCCATGCCTGCTGAATCGGCTTGATGTGCGGGAGGTGGTCGATTATAATGCAGTCTATTTTAATTCCCTTGTTTTCAAGATAGCGATATTCCTGTTCGACCAATGTCACGTCTGTAAATGCGGGAACTTCAAACGGATATATTTCACCTCTCCCATTTTCATGATAGCCCGTTTCCATGTATTTCGCCCATTCATCAAGTTCATGAGGCTCCATATATTGGGGGTTTTTGAATTTGTAATATGGAATTCCGGTAAATGCGGCATCGTATTTGTAATCAACCTGCGTTTCATATTCCTCATTCGCCACATGAAGCACGTTCTTTCCGGGATTCAAGGTAATGATATTTCGCGCCAACGCCTTGCACATTGTGGATTTACCAAGTCCTGTCACACCGGCGAGCAGAGTTAATTCCCCTGGAAACAAACCTCCAGTCACCTGGTCGAATTTTTTAAATCCAGTAAGAAGACCGGAAAAAAGTTCTGGATGCGCAAGTTTGTTCTGAATCAGTTCAAGCCGTTCCGAAATGTCGCTAAGTGGCTTGGAGTGCTTTATCTTTCCGGTAGTAGAAAGGGACATCGCCCTTGTCTTTAGGTCGGCTACCGCGCCTTCCACATCTCCGCTTTGGAGCTTTGCGATGGTGGATTCTGTTATCTTCAAAACTTCTCGTCCAGTCTGTGCCACTTTTAGCTGGGCGATAATCATTTCCGGTGGGTCGTAGTTGTCTATCTGCTCAACCAAATCCCACTCAACCAGAAATGGCGTAAGTTTGTCCTTGGCGAAACGGCTCCCAACGCCATATAGGTAAACTCGCTTCGTAAGAAGCGAGTTAGACTCATACAGAGCCTGTTTTGCCAGACCGTAGATGAACTTTCTAGGCAGAGAGGAAAACAAATCCTCGCTTGCCGCGCCCATGTATGTTCTGGCCAATATTTCGCTTGAAGTCAGAGCCTTTAAAAGAGACCGCTCCAACTCAAGTGTATCAGCGAAACCAGCCATTAGACAAAATCCAAATCATCGATTGCGCCATTGTTCCAGCGCAATGCTCCATTTATTCTAACGGAAATCACGGCATTCGCGCAAGAGTTTTTGCGTCGTATTTCTGAATCCCTATCGGCAGATTGCGCGTTGAACGCCTGACACCCTTGCCATATATGTTCCTAGGCTCTGAAACCTTTTCCTCGCCCTCTACAACCAGACAGGTGCGCAGTCCGTTCTTTACCGCATTCTCCACTCCTTCTCCAAACTTGTCATTGATGCGCTTGATAAACGCGCTTGAGTAAAGCCCCATCCAACTCTTGGATGAAGCCCTCACAATGTCTGGCTCAAGACCTAAGTCAACTTCTCGAATATGGTCTGTTAAATCCTCATTTGCCTCCGAGGTGTCTTCCAGAAGAAGCCAATATGGATATTTATCGTCAACCCCCATGAGTCCATTGAATCCATTTGCGCTTTTTATCCGGGTCAGAAGTCTGATGTTTCCAATCGTTTCTTCTGCGTCAAGTCCGTGTCCACCCATGACCGCCACGATGCGCTCAGCGGGTATTTTCGCCAAAACCAATGATTTCAAAATCTTGGGCATCGTAAATTCAGCATAGTCCTGGCATGTTGAAATGCAAATTCCAAACTCCGTCTGCCCCATTGTTTTCTTAAGGTGCAAAGTGGCCTGCTGAATGTTTCCGTCTTTTGACAACTCCCGTGCGAAGCAACCGCGCAAATAAGTTGAAACCCCGTTGAACTCAAGCGAATTGAATTTCGCCCACAGCCCCTCGAAGTCATAAATGCACAATGCGCCTTCGACAACCTTCAAATGACCTCCCCTGAAGATTCCTGGGGAGGTGATTTTCCTTTCTGCAACTCGATTAAAATCAGTTTCACCGCTGTTGTTGCGGCAAATCACCAATGTCTGCCCAGTCAAGGCAGCCAATTGCTCTTCATCAAATGGTATTTTGAACATGGTCTATGTCCTTTGCAAAAGCGTGCAAACAGCTCTGTCAGTAAAAAATCTAGTATCTCCGTCGTCAAACTTCGACAATGGGAACACACCGACATCTCCAACCGCGAAGTTTTGTCTAAAATGCTCCCAAGTATTAGAGAAAACGAAAAAGGTCATTTTAGCCATTCCGTCAGTAATATATGCTATATGCATCTGATTTCCGTTTTTAGAAGTCTTTTCTCGCAAATCAGTCAGCTTTCCGAAAACCCGCACAATCTTCTTTTTCGCCTCATGTATGGTACTCGGCATATACCAGTCGTTATGCATGATTTGGTCTTTCCACTGAAGATATATCGGCGGGCGGCTTAGGACAAGCCCAGTATACTCCGCCTCAAGTTCATCCCATTCGTCGTCGTTGTGGGTTTCCACTTCGGTCGGCTTTTTTCTAGGAGCGGATTTTTTCTTCTGGGATGTTTCAAGAGCCTTGTTATATTTTGAAAGCTCCGCGACAAGAGACTGCATCTTTGCCATGTCTCCTGAATCTCGCGCCTTGACCACCTCTTCCATCGTGGCCTTGACCTTTGACCTAAGCTCATCCTCGCTCAACTGCGTGGATGAATTTGGAGTTCTGTTGGCGCACAATATGGCGATTTGCTCAGACATTTCGTTCTTGTCTCCCCAACAATTAAACGCCCCGGCGTAAAGCAAGCCCTTGAGTACACGCAGGTTGACATTTGTCTTTTGCACAAATTCCTCCAATGAGGCATACGGCTGGTGTTTTACAATGTCTGCCCCTGAGGCTCCAACCCCCTTGATGTGTCCCAACCCGAAATAGATTGACTTGCCATCCGTGGCGAAATCCTCCTTCGAAATGTTGACATCCGCCGCCTTTATGGCGATTCCAAGTCCCCTTACATGGTCAAGATAGCGACTGAAAACATTGTCGTTCCCCATCTTCTTCGCTGACAGGGCGGTATTGTTCAAAAGGGCCGTAAAGAACTGAACAGGATATTTTTCCTTGAACCAAAGTTCGGCGGCAGTCACCATGCCGTAGGTTACGGCATGGGAGTTTGAAGTCGGTATTCCGTTGGCCATGAACAAATGGTCTTTTGAATCAACAGTTATGTCCATTGTCTCTTTTTGACCAACACATCTACATTCAACTATCCATGAACCCCCCATTGAACATGCTATGTTACTCTTATGTTGAATACCAACCATTTCCTCCAAAGTTCTAATCCCCCCATCGGCACAAAGAAATTTGTGATTTGATGTACAGACAATATGCCTTCCGTCTTCTAGGGTGACTTTAAAACAAGTCTGTTTCCCTTGCGGAATAACATCCGTCACATACTGAAATTCCCCATCCGGGCATTTAACCAAATCTCCTATTTCCAAATCTGAAATCTTCTTTGTACCAGTAGGAGTTTCAACCTCAGTATCTAACGCAAGGCATTTATTGAAGCCATAGCCGGCGAAAGTCTCTATTTGTGAAAACACATTCTCCACTTCCTCTTCGGTTATTTCACCCGCCTCGACTCTCTTCTGCGCCCCCTTGATAAACTTTTTCTTCATTTCCTCCATGAGGTCTTTTTTCTTCTTGGAACATGCCTTTCGCAGTTTGTTTGCTTCGCTTCCGCTAAATCCGGCAAGGACTTTTGAAATACGCATTATGTCTTCCTGAAACGGAAGAAGCCCATAGGTATTTGCCAATGCCGATTTCATAAATGGCGGCGCATCATACTCGCCTCCGTGCTTGCGCCTCGCATATTCAAACGGCATCTTGATTCCATTGATTTCAGCCCCCATCGGACCGGGGCGTATAAGGGATGTGACAACCGCAATGTCGTCCAGTCCGTTGATTCCAACCGCATCTGCCACCTTGCGAGTCACGCCGCTCTCAAATTGGAATATCCCAGTCAAATCCTTCTTCGCTGATTTGGTGATAACCTTCACGTCGTCAACCGGTATCTGATTCTTCTCAATCCGAACACCCGTGGTTTCCTCTATCCAATGAGCCGTTTCCTCAAGAATCGGAAGATTGTTCAAGCCCAATAGGTCGAACTTCACCAAACCGACCGAACTCAGTTCCTGCGCCGAACCTGACTCAGCCCATGCGGAAACTATCTTGCGGTCTTCTGCTCCCGGCTTGTCATAGAGAAGAGGAATCCTATCTGTCAAATCCAAATCAGAAATGATTACACCGCCCGCATGAGTACCCATGTTGCGCACCTGGTTGCGTAAAATTTCCGCATGGCGGCGCACTTCTGGATATTTTGCGAAATAATCACGGAGTTCCTTGAAATGTTCGCACAACTCATCGAAACTCATGGAATCAAGTTGGAGTTTGTCTTCTTCGTCTTCGTCGAAAACCGCCTCAAGAGGTTTTGTCACCTCCATTGATTCATGGACATCCACACCTAGAACTCTCGCCACGTCAACGATAACCGCCTTTGTCTTGAAGGTTTGATAAGTGCCGATGGAACAGACATGCTTTTCCCCGAACACCTCCTTGACATGTTCCTTCACCCAGTCGCGAATGTCAGGTTTGAAATCTGTGTCGATGTCAGGGCAATCCCCAGAACGGATAACGCCGTTTATCACTGCTAGATTGTTGGCAATGGGGTCTATTTCAGAAATGCCCAAAAGAAATAATACAACACTATGGGAACGATTAGTCTTGGCTGGCTTGTTGCGTTCCATGAGTTTCAGCAAATCATCCGCCTTATGTTCTCCATTCGCCTCAAATTTCTCAAGATCGAGAATTTCCTGAGCCAACCTAGACTTGTAATCATCACCCAAGTTGTTGGCGGAAATTTTCTCTTCGCAAATGACTTTTATTTTCTCAATTTCGAGAATCATGGCTAAACCTCAAAAGTGCAACCAGTAACGCAACCTCGCGTTTCGTCGATAAACCTCTCAAAAAGCAGATCATACTTAATGGGGTCTGCGTCGGTTATCCCAAGGCAATAACATATCAAACTCCCAGCCGCCGAACCTCTGCCCATCCCAGTTGCATATGAGCCAAATTTTTCCTTGGTGTCCTTGATAATTCTGTCAACTGTAAGGATGTAATCTGCCCAACCAAGAGTGGTTATCATATTGTATTCGTACTTCAATCTGTCAACATACACATTTACATTTGGCATTTTCTTCAAATTCCTCCACTTAAACCCCTCGTTGATGCGTTTCTTTAATTCGGCGTTGCCATCATCGTAAATCTTTGGAAGTTTGATTTTAGAGTCTAGAACAATGTCTTCGCACAACCGTGCGATAATAATGGTGTTGCAAACGGCGGTGCCGAACACATTGTCTGTAAAAACCTCGTCTTTGAAAGGCGCGTGCTGACCATCCTTGTCAATCCATCCGTTCTGGAACAACTCCGTCATCTGTGCCTGGTCGCGATAGAAAAGATTTTTAACATCGAAAGTCCAGGTGTCATCCTTCTCACGCGCGTCCTGCAAGGTTTTCTTCTGCCTTGAGAGCATCAGAATCTCCTGGGTTTCAGAATACGACGGGTCAAGATAATGCGAATCGCAAGCGGCCACAATTGGATAATTGTACTTCTGGGCGAACTTTATCAAACGCCTGTTTGCTTCGCGTTGCTCTTCCAGTTCTATCAGCTGAATCTCAATGCAGAATCGGTCAAAACACCCCGTATAAAATTCTGCCAGAGAATGGGCTTCGTCCTCCTTGTCGGCCATAAGGAGCCTTGAAATCTCACCGGCCATGCAGGCGGAAGTGGCGGTAATACCCTTCCCCCACTTTTTACAAGCCTCACGATTCACTCTCGGCGTATAGTAAAACCCGTTCAACTGCGCGTCGTTATGTATGCGGATAAGATTGTAAAAGCCCTCTTCGTTGTTGGCTATCAAAATCAAATGGTTGGCGGACTTGTTCTGCCTGCGGAGTTCTGGGTCGTCGCCTCGGTAATCATTCGTGTATGCCTCCATTCCAAAAATGGCCTTGATACCATACTTGCGGCAGGCATTGTACTGCCTTATCCAACCGCCAACGCTTCCGTGATTGGTAATGCAGCAATATCCAAGCCTCCGTTTTCTCAAAAGCTTACAGAGTTGTTCAACAGTCCCCAAACCATCCCTAATGGAAAACTCGTCGTGGTGATGCAGATTTACAAAAAACTCAGTTCCGCCCGCGAACTTAACATTCCACAAGAAATCATCAGACAACTCCTCATCAGTATGAATGACAAACGGCGCGCCATAGGCTTCGATTTCATCGTCTAGGCTTATTCCCTCCTTTGGCCATGTGACGGCAACTTCATTTTCGGGGAAGCAAAGTTTTTCAAGCAGCCACGAAATATCCTCGCCTTTTTCACGGCAAACCACCAGCACGCGGCGCATTTTGACAATGCGGTCTTTTACGTTTGCTGAATCATAAAGTTCTTGAAGGTCCAAAACACTTCCTCCAGTTTTCTAAAACCTCATTGTCGCAAAATCCAAATCCATCATAGGTAAACACATTGACCCTAGATGAGGTTCCCATCTGCTTCGACCAACACCATTGCCTATGAGCAACAATATCATACATCCTCATAAACCGATTAAAAGGCTCATTGTGATGGTCTGAAATCAAAATGTTTACCATATCGCGCCTACATCCAGTATGCTTCCTAAACTCATCAGTAACCGCTATTTCAGTTGGAAACGAACAGGCCGCAGAAATACGGTATGACAACGGTAGAAATCCAAAGCACTCATCCGCGAACTTTTCCGTCATGAGGCAAATGTCGCATTCCTCAGATTCGTCCTTGACAATGAACCGATGTCCAAAGCCATCGTCGTATGGCGGAGAATAAAACAGACAGAATGCCTCATGCCCTCCGTCAACGCACTTCGCCATGTGAACAAGCATAGTGTCTGGAAACTGCTCCAAATTAGGCGTGAAGTAATCTAGGTTAAGAGAAAGTCCAGACTTTCCAAATCTCTCATGCTGAAGCGGGAGCAGACTTGGAGAAGCAGGTTCTGAGTTTACCAATCTGCCAATTATCTTCAAGTCATCCCATTCATATGGAATCACATTAAACAATGCGGATGGCCTTGCCTTGCAGATTTCACCCAGCTGATGCGGATTGTAGCAGTATATGCCGAACGAAATCGAACTCCATGCGCTTTTGTTTATCTGTACGTCTTCGTCTACCAAGCCACGCATTATGTTCAAATCTGGAGACAAAAGTACGAAATTCTTCATTTTGCCGCTCAAAAACTCTGCGGCGAAATATGCGTCTTCATCATCCCCGCCATTAACTTCATATTGAAGAATGTTGGAGTCGTGACTACGCCCCATGAATTTGATAACATTGTCCTCTACTTTGTATCGGTTGAGGGTTGTAGGTGAAATGCCCTCTATCATGAACCGCTCTCCTAGTGCATCGCTTTAAGTTGCTCTCGTTTGTTGAAAAGATAGTCTATGACTTCCTGGGGAATTGAATTCTGCTTCGCCATTTCCTTGATGAAATCGTATATGTCTGCGGAGTGCCGTTCGATTTCAATTAGGTCTTTTGTGAAGTCCGACGGCTCAAAATCCTTTGAAAACTCATTTTGCGCCTCCCCGTCCAAGTCAAAGACTTCAGTTCCGACTTTCGCGCATTTGAGCGGCCTTAATTCAATCTCCGGCTTTGAGGTCGGGGTTTCAACCTTTACAATGGCCACCTGAGGCATTCTGCCGACATCCGCGACTGTACGCCTCGCAATTGAACCAGGATTGCAGAAAATCGTATTGTTGGCTTCGTGGATTGGATATCCGCTATGAAGGTCTCCTGACAATACAAGGTCAAACCCAGTAGGTCCGATGTCAGTTGTGTTGAAGCACTCGAAGACGCCGCCCTTTTGCGGTGTCAGAAGTTCATGGCATAGGCAGATGTTGCAAATGCCCGTAGGCTTCTCGAAGGCCGCCATTACATCCACTCTGTCCGTTTCGTGCTTGGGATATAGCCGCACCTCATTGGTGGTTTGAATTGGCTCACGGAGAATCCTTATGTTGCGGCAACGCCTCGCCATAAATGCGAGGGTTGAGTTTGGAAAAGATTCCATGTTGTGTCCATAGAGATCGTGTTCTCCAATCACCATGTAGGTTGGCATTGAAACGCCGTCTACAATGTCCATTGTGTCCGCAAGAATTGGAAAACTGTACACGCGATGGAAGTTGAAATAATCTCCTCCAAACGCGATGAAGTCGCAATTTTCAGATTTGGCTATCTGGTAAATCTCCCTTTGCTTTTCCAAAAGGGTCTGCGGAAAATCGTCCTTGCGGTTGCGCGGGGTTTCACCCGCAAAGTGAATGTCGGTGTAGAAAAGAAACTTGGTTGCCATGATGGTTTATTTTAACAGGAAAACAAAATTTTTAATACTGAGATTATAATTAGGTTTTCTCGTCGGTGATTAATAATTTTTTAATAATTGGGGTTGGAGTGTACATTGAGAACCAAAATGTCAATACCCTGTTTTGGACTTTTGTGAAAAGGAATCAGACATGAACAAACTCGCCAAAGAATTAAAAAAAATAGCCATTATGTTGGGTGAAAATGAATTTACTGAAGCTATACCCAATAATAATATTGAAAAAGAATTTTTATCAAACGAAAACACAAAATACCTTTTGGAAGAAGAAGAGATTATTACCAAATTACAAAACCTTATTGCCTCCTTAAACGATGTAATTCAATATTTACAAAACCCACAAATTTATTCATTTATAGAAGCATGGATTAACAACATACAACTTGCATATTCCCAAGCGGAATATAGAAATGAGTTTAACAAATTAATTAACAAAAGAATAATTTTCGGCTTAAATTCTTGGGCTGAAACATTTGAACAAATATTAAAACATTTAGAAAATATTTCATCTCTTTCAATGCTAGAAGCAATTAAAACAACACGTTCTTGTCAAAGTTCTATTCAGGCAATTATACGTCTCATTCCATATTATATTTTAGACCTTCAACAACTTAACGAAAAATTATTTACAAAAAAACAACGTAATTCTGAAATCCTTTCATCAAATCAAATATCAAAAATAATTGCTAAATTACATCCCGTGCGTGAAAGCGCCAAACGACTAGAGGATTCTCTTGACATATTTTTAGACTATTTAATAGAAAGGCCGGAAAACCTTGATGATTATGGATTATAACAAATCCAATCCAACAATTAAAAAATCCGCCCTTTAACAAGGCGGATTTTTTAATTTTCACAACAAATCAAACATTACACATCTTCCACATCGACATCTGCATCCGTTTCCGCACCAGACGGCACAACGGAAAACGCCTCAACAGACGGAGTTGAAACAGTAGTCTGCACCGTGGCGTTGATAGTGAATGTCGGTGTAGAATAGAAACTTGGTTGCCATGATGGTTTATTTTAACAGAAAAACGAAATAGCCGCCCGAAAGGGGCGGCTATTCGAAGTACTAAAGTAATTTTCTAACGGAAATCAATAAACTGATTGTTCTATCTCCATCGAAACTTCTTTGGCCCGTCCAAATAACCACTTGATACGATTTAAACACTTCTCTGTTTCATTAACAAATTCATCTATGAAACCCAAATTATTTCCCCTATCCACATGAATCATGTCAACAATTTGCGCTATTTTCCCAACCCATTCATTAAAGAATTTCTCAAGCATATTTTTTACTTCTTCATCAGACTTTTCAACTGCATATTGACCAACAGATTTAATTCTATTATTTTCTTTCAATTGTAATATCAAATCATCAAGAATATTCTTGTACATTCCCAATACTGACCCAAACCTAATAGAAGTAGGATTATACATCTTCTTCTCGCGTATCAAGGCCACCTTCATGTCATCTTCCAATTTTAAGCCATCTTCATCCTCAGTGGATGCAAAATCTACTGCGGAATCAATGTACTTATTTACCTCTTTCCTATATAATTCCATAGCATCAACATTTTTAATAATCTGTTGTAATATTTTTTTCAATTCTGCATTATAATCAGTGGCTCCAATCTCTTCCGCGATTCTAACCAACTCTTTAGCCAACTTGTTCATAACTAATTAACCTTTCTAAATCAAAAACTCACAAAAATCCGCTCAGTTCTCCAATGTGAACTGAGCGGAAAACCTAATTCTGACCCAATTATTAAAAAAAACTACACATCTTCCACATCTACCTCTGCATCCGTCTCAGCACCAGACGGCACAACGGAAAACGCCTCAACAGACGGAGTTGAAACAGTAGTCTGCACCGTGGCGTTGATGCGGTCGCAAAGTTCCCTATCGGCACGGAGCCTATCCATTGCCTTTGAACGGCCAACATCAATCTTTTCGTTGCCGAACATGAAGGTGTTGCCAGACTTGGTAATTACACCCTTTTCAAGAGCCTTGTCGAAGATTCCCGCCACTCTGTCAATGCCCCATCCAAACGAAATGCTGAATTCGGCGTTCTTGAACGGAGCGGCAGTCTTGTTCTTCTGAATGCTTGCACGAGTCTTGGTGGAAACAACAACATCTTCTCCGTTTATCTTTTCCTTGTTCTTACCGATGGAAATGATTTGGACACGCACGGAGGCATAATGCTTCAACGCATGTCCTGCAGGAGTTGTGGTCTTGTCTCCATAGCCAAAACTTCCAACCTTGTCACGCACTTGGTTCGTCCAGAAAACTGTGGCATTGTTCTGCCCTGCGGAAATGGTCAATGTTCTAAGACCAGCCGACATCAAACGCGCCTGCTCTCCGACATGGACATCGCCAATGTCGCCCTCAAGTTCCGCATCAGTAGCCAATGCCGCAACCGAATCCACAACGATAAGTTTAACGCCGTTAAGAATCATCTGGTTGAGTACGTTGAGCGCCTGCCTACCGCTTTCGGGCTGAAGAGTGAGCAGATGCTTGACATCAACCCCGATATTCGCCGCATACTGGACATCGAATGTATATTCAGTATCTATAAGGGCGCAGATTTCATCGGGATACTTCTTCTGATGTTCCGCAATCGCCTGAAGCGTAAGAGTTGACTTTCCGCTTGAGGGTGCGCCATAGAGTTCAATGAATCTTCCCTTCGGCCATCCCCCTCCAAGAGCCTCGTCCAATCCGGGGTCTCCAGATGGGAAACGCTCAAGGGCGGTCGCAGTAGTCGAACCTATCCAACTTACTGCGTCATGATGTTCTCCGCCATAAGTGGTCTTGTTGATTGCGGCGCAAATCTTTTCAAGACGAGCCTCAATCCCAGTTGCATCAGGTTTCTTAGGTGCCATGTTCAAAATCTCCTTTTCAAGAATAAAAAAGGGGCGGTTGTCCGCCCCTTTTTGTCAACGCCAAACTAGAACGGCAGTTCAATGTCCTCTCCAAGAGTCTGGTTCTGCGGGAACTGGTCAAGCACGGAGCCCTTCGTTTCCGCCTCGGACATCGACTGGGCGGTAATGTCATCCAGAGTGTTGCCAGTCTGCTCAACCGGAGCCGTCTGCTGAATCGGGGTCGGCGGAGTTGCAGATGCGCCGCTGCGCTGGGGATAGTACTTGTCCAGAAGGGAAATCAAGTCTCCGTGAAGCGCGGCGCGCGTCTTGTCCACATCGACCTCGCGGCTGCAAATCGCAACAAGGTCGTGAATCTGGTAGGAGCGTTCCTCGGCCGTAAGCGGAGTAACCTTCGCCTGAATCCCTTCGAACACGGGGCGCACGTCATATGAGGTCTTTCCATTGGTGTCAGTCCGGACAACCTCAATGTCGATTCCCTTGTCGGCGTTCTCGATTCCGAAGCCGAGATTGCGGGAAAGTTCGTAAATCTTCTTCGCAACCGTATATGTCAGCGAGGCAATCTTGAGGCCCTTCTGCTTGGTTTCAGTACCGTTTTCAACCACGGTGATGTATGGGTCGTCTCGGTCAATGATGTTGACCTTGAAAGAGGTCATTTCCTTGGAATTCTGCTTCAGTTCCTCATAGAAAGCCTTTGTGGCATCGTTAAGCTTTCCAGAGGCCAACGCCCTCTGCGCAATGTTCTGCAACTGGCAGATTGGGCAGGTCTTCTCAGTCCTCTTGGTTTCCGTGGAGGCATCCCAGTCCGGGCAGTTCATGGCGGAGAAAATCTTCTCATCGCCCTCAAAGGCCATCGGTGGGCAAAGACCGCGATTGCCGCGCTTCGAATTCCCAGCAAGATAGTGCGCCCTCGACTCCACCATGTCCCCGACCAGACGAATGCGGTTCACACCGGTCTTGAACTTGAAAAACACATCCTTGACTCCGCCGAGCGGAGAGGAATTGCCGTTGAACCGGCTCTCAAACTTATCCAACATACTCATGGTTTTGTACTCCTGTAGTTAAAAGCATCTTCGCGTAAGTGCGTAAGAAGTTTCTGATGGTTCTATTATAACAGAAAACTGTTACTTTCTACCAAACTTTTTCGCAAGTTTGTCAAGAGAATCACCCCTGACCTCCGAAATGGACGGGGGTTCGGACGGTTGTGACGGCTTAATGTCAGGAACCGTAATTTCCTTCTTTACATCCGCAACCGCATTGGCCGCATTCTGAGGAATTGCAACCGACAACCCCGTTGGCGGAATGGAATCATTTCCGTCGTCAAAACCCATCGAAGTATTGGAATTGGCTCTTTCCGAAAGCTCCATGCTGATATGTTCGCGAATGGAATATCCCTTCTGCTTCCACGCCTCATACCACACGTCCAAGGTGTCGAAAATCTGCTGGGCGTTTGATTCAAGTTCGTCAAGTGACTTGATTTCATCCATGTTGTCGATGATGACGCGGGCCTCAATGTCCGCAACCGTGGCCTTTGGCATGTCTCTCAGACAAGCCGCCTTCGCCTCAGCATACTTCGCCTTGCCCCAGCGCTCCCTCTTGTTCTTGAGTTCTGCAACCCTTCTCATCGCATCCTTGCGCAACTGGCCATAATAAGCCAATGCCGCCGGCTGCATCGCGACATGAATGTCAAGATTGAGAGAATTTATGTCCAGAAGTTCAGGCTTGGCTTCTTCAAGCTTGATTCCGGAAAGTTCAACAGTCCCGAGGCTGCTGATTGTGTCTGCTATCTGAGCGGTTACTTCTTCTAGGTTGTCCATCGTTGTCCTCCAAAAAGAAAAGAAAGATGGTTTATTCTAACAGGAAAACAAATAATTTCCCCTATAGCGGAGGAAAAACCATGTCTGTTTTCAAATGTTTCTTTTTAGCTTCTTTGTGCGCTTCCATTCTTACTGGATGCGCAGGCATTACAAACAATGCTTCTGATACTTCGGTTGTAATTGTTGGAATGCAAAATTCTAAAGCATTCGGTCCATGCGCCGGATGCGGCAATGACGTTGTTAGAATGAAAAAACTCCTTGCCCCATATTCAAAACATGTAACTGTACTTCAAAATACAGAAGCCACAAGAACCAATGTAAGAAATGCGCTAATCGAAGGTTCAAAACGCAACCTATTAATATTCTACTACACGGGACACGGAGGTCAAAACAACAACGGAGACCCTTCGGAGACAGACAAAAGAGACGAATTTCTCTGCCTATGGGATGGAATGTTCCTAGACAATGAGCTTTGGAACATAGCCCTTGGGGCAAAAGGCAAAGTCATGTACATAGTGGACGCCTGCCATTCCGCAACAATGTACCGTTCAATTGGAGAGCAATTGGAAACACGTTCTCTTGAAACTCGTGGAAATACACCGTCAATCCTATGTTGGAGCGGATGTCGAGACGACAACGAATCTTTTGCCTCAGACAATGGCGGATATTTTACAACCGCAATCACCAAACGGATTAAAAGCCATTATACCTATGACAAAGCTTGGAATGAAATTAAATCCTACCCCACTGTAAAACCCCAACAACCACAGAAAACCGAAATCGGAAAAGGATGGGGGACGCTTGTTTTTCATTAACCAAACAAAAGGAGCATAACTATGTCTAGTCCAAAGAAATTCTTCAAAAAGCTATGGGAATCCATCAAGGAAATTATAGAGGAGATTCTAAATCCTATTTCTGGGATGAAAAAGTGGGATGAATGTACAAAGTCGTCGAACTGGCACGGAGCGAATGCCAAACAGCGCATGATGAACATTTTGTCCCCTCACATGCCTGACAATGTATTTAACGAAAGACTAAACTTCATCAAGGCTCGCGGATGCAATACCGTAAATGTGTTTGTCTGCAACAAGGCCGACGGAGAATATGCAGGATATTCGATTTACGGTTCGAATTTCAACTGGAACATTGACAAGGCGCATTGCGACAAAATGCTGAGCCGGCTCAAAAAACTCTCTAAAGAGCATCTTGGCATTGTTCTCTGGCTTGCGGCGGACGATTGCGGAGACTGGAATGCGAAAATGATTTCAAATCCAACAAAATATGTGAATGACTTGGATTCACTCGGGTTCTTCCAATATGCCTCAACAGTAGTGCTTGGACTTGAAGCCGACGAGTACTGGAAAAACACTTCGCAGATTTCAAACTTCTACAATGTTGTAAAATCCAAATATAACGGAAAAGTCGGAATCCATCAAACAAGCGGCAAATACAACTATATGCCACTTGCAGACATTGCATTTTTACAGGTCAACCCCGGCACATCCAACTCAAGCATACAGTCGTTTGTCAAGACGGTCAAAGCCAAGACGGGGAAACCCGTCTGCATGTTTGAAATGGAACGGCAGGAAGACCGTGGAAGATGCGAGGCGGCATTTGCGGCCGGTGCATTCTCAGTCGGCAAC
>AUXO018567941.1_pt1 | contig 30706 bp, 29 predicted proteins | sample 768731 | NCBI WGS metagenome assembly AUXO01 (sample SAMN02715735, study PRJNA202380) | gut metagenome | biome: sheep rumen | host: Ovis aries | place: New Zealand: Palmerston North
GTGGCTTTGAAGTGGACATCTTCAATCGGAAAAGGGAACATGTATATTTTGGGTTATGTTTGGTGCTGCAGACCGTTATGATTTACATTTCTTCAACTCTCTTTATTGATCTGGGTGCCCAAAATGCATACGCAGGTTTACGTTTTATCGCTTCTATTGTCATTCTCCTACTACAGCTGATCTTGATCATCCTTTTAATCCACAGTTCAAGAAAAGCGCAGAGAGAAACCACCTTCCTGATGTTGCAGGAAGAATATGAACGACAGCTGGAACAATACCTGGATCATGATACAGATCGAAGTATTTCCATGCTGCGTCATGATATCATCAATCATATGCAGAACCTTTATAAATAAAACAAAGGAATTCGACTTATAAAGAATTCCTTTGTTTTATTATATTTTGTATAACAGTATAGCTCCATGTGATAAGAAGAATCATTGTGATGTGAATGATACAATCGGTTTTCCAGCCAGGGCTAATATGTAAAGGTTCATATATCCATTCCTGCCATTGAAAGAAACGCATTTCAAGACAATGTACAGCTAGAATAACAATACTGTTCTTCCCTGCCCAAATCAGAAAATCAGATAGTACAGGGATTCGTTCGATTCCCTGGGAAATCCCCATCATAACAAGACTGCCTGCAATTGCGCAGACTATACTAAGGATTCCATACGGATAGCTTCTCGTCGCCAGTTCAATTTGAATCCCATTATGCAGACAAATCATCCATAATAAGATAGTGACAAGCAACGTTAATATTTTCAGTTTACCATTCAAAGGATGGATCCGTAGAAAGTCCCCTGTAACAAGAAATAGGATCGAAACCATGGCAACATCTATAGACCATGGTAAAAATCCGATGGTTTGAGCAACATACCACCCCAAATATGCCACAACCAGAATAATTAGAAATTGAAAAATGGAAGGTATCTTTTGGGTGAGGGATCGGAGCGCTACATACAAGTTTCTTGTCACAAACAGACAAGCAACAAACCAAATCAACCATACCGATTGGAACTGTGTAAAAACAGTGGAAATTTTAGACATTCCTCCGACCATATCCATCAAACAATGGATCAGTACGCTTTCTTTAGCCTTCCATCCTTGTACAAAAGCCGCTGCCAAAACAGCTTGCAGGACACATACAATGACATAAGGCTTAACCAGGGATCGCAAAGACTTGAAGAAGGTGTCCTTTATGTTGTAATTGTGAATCAGAAATCCATTGACCATCATAAACAACGGCATATGAAAAGAAAAAATAAACTGACGTAATTCAGAAGGAATCGCATAGATATGCCCAACGATTACTAAAAGAATGGCAAGGCCTTTACAGATATCCAGCCAATCAATTCGTTTTCTTATTTGTTCCATCTTTTTATATCCCGCAATCCTTTCATTAACATAAAAACCTCCGATATCAACAGGTGTAAAATACTTATTATCGATAATACTTCCTAATCTATAAGTATTATATCTAAATCTTATCCACAGTCAATAAAACCAGTTTTATAAGTAGACTTATTCACATTTTTCTTTTACTTGTTTCTTCTCATACAAATACTTTACAAAAACAGGAACGCTTGATCCATTCCTGTTTTTATTCGCATTCCAACTTTTTATAAAGGTCTGCCTTTTCACATTGTTTGTATCTGTTACATTTTTCATGAATGCCGAAATCGATTTCATGTCACCCTTTTTAAGATCCTTTTCAATTTCCTTATGGCTTTTTTCTTCACTGGCACTTTCGTTAGTTTCTCTACTTTTTGACAAAACGTTCCCGGCATCGAATCAAACACATCGCTTTCTTTCGGTCGGGCCGCTGGTTGTAAAGCGGACGGAAACCCTTCAAAAACGCGTTCATCGACTTCAAACGTTTTTAGTTGTTGACGGATAGATTCCATCATTGTCCACCCCTTTTTAGTCCTTGTCAGAATCAAGGAAACGCCCATCGCATCATAATGTTCACGATACATTTTCTGTGCATTCCACAAGTCCCCCAAGGTTATATCGGAGTGATAGTTGTTTCCTTTAAACGGACATTGGTAACAGGAAGGACGTAAATAAAGATTTTTGATAAACCCCTTCATATACGGATCCTGTAAATGATGACATCGGTATTGTGCCCCGTCCGCATAGTCGATCCGCATCGCATAATCTTTCCACCCATCTGTTTTATCACGGAAGGAAATATCAACAATGGTCTTATTTTGAGAGATTTCATGAAGATACTGCTGCCATACTTTTTCCGATGGCACACCATGACAAATACAATCCACACATAACAGTTTCTGATACTCTGTTTTCAGATACCCTTTTAAGCCGGCAATCTGACAAGGTGTACCACTGAACAAGACCCATCGGCCTTGTTTCAAAAAGCTTTCTGCCTTTTGATATGAATCCCCTGTTTTTGATTGCACATATTTACTGCCTAGAAACGGAAGAACACCCTCCAGGGTATCCGCCCAATCATGGATTACATTCCATTGTGCATCAAAACGCGCGCCGAAAACGACACCACCTTGCTCGATGATCTTCTCACAGAGTGCATAAAAGACACCTCCGGAGGAGCTTTTCTTTTGAATCTCTGCTTTTTTATTGATACAGCCAATGTATCGAATATGATTATTTTCCATGATTGATCCCCAGTTTTCTTATGACCGAATAAAATATATCCTTTTCCTGTTCATTCATACCGAATCGCCAGATCGATCCACAATAACAAAGAGTGTAGATCATAATCCCCAGAACAAAGAATTTCGGCTGGTATACATCCAAATAGTGGTTTAGCAGCAATCCACACAGGATCGGAAGGAGAAAAGATAAAGTAATTTGGCCTATGTTCTTCCAGAAGTACAAAATATCGATATATAAATGTCTGTGATAAAACCAGTTCATAAACAGAATATTCCCTAATGTTAAAGAAATGGCCGTTCCTAAGGCAGCTCCGGCTGCTCCCATTTGATGGATCAGTGGAATACTCATAAAAATATTTCCGATCGCAATCAATAAATAGACGATCGAGCGTACCTGATGTTTGTTCATAGCTCTTTGTATCTCGATTCCGATATTCTGGATCAAAGGCACGGTAACCGGCAGGATCAGCAATAAGGCAACATAATACGCTTGGTCATAGCTTTTTCCGGCCCATAGCTCCATAAACGGTTTGCCAAAGAAAATAAAGCCGGTAATGATCAGTCCCAACAATAAATACTGCACTCTTCCAACCTTTACGAATAATTCGGTCACCTGTCGTGATTTTTCGTTATGGGCAATAATACGATTGACCTTGGGAATAAAGACATGCGCAATCGAAGTAGAAAATTGCAGATACATCGTATTGATGGTCGCTCCGACACCATATATCGCAACAGCGGTGGTTCCGGACAAACGTCCTAATAAGAATTTATCCACGCTCCAGTTCACCTGGTCAATGATCTGATTAATGAAGATAAAGAACGTAAACACAAACATTTCTTTAAACAGCGTAAAATCAAAACCTCCGAAGGAAAAACGGATCTTCATCTTTTTCAGAACATAGTACATATTCAATAAAAGACGACAAACCGTCAATCCGGTTGTGACCATCACCATCCCGATGGACCCAAAGCCCAGGATCAACAAAGGAAGACACAAAAACGGGTTAAGCAGGTTTTGAAGAAATGTGACCAGCTTTTGGAAGAAAAAACGTTCATGGGCCGATGTAATACAATCAAACACACTGATAGGAAATGTCAGGGATAAGTTGATCACTAATATAAACATCAGAATACGGGCTTTCACATACTCGGCTTCTGTCAGTCCACTTCCAAATATACGGGTAATGTTGAGAACCATCACAACACCACATACGATACAGAGGAGCGCGATCAGCAGAAAGATGCTCAGAAACATTCCATTTAACTGCTCGATCTTTTCTGATTCTCCTTTTTCATTATAGCGTGAATAAAAGCGCACATACGAAGCCGAAAAACCAAAGCTCAATAAAGAAAGATAAGATACAACAGAAGCGACCAGTTGATACAATCCATATTCACTCTGTCCCAACAGACGCAACATCACCGGTGTATAGATCAGTCCGGTAAGGATATGTACTCCTTGTGACAGATAGGATAAGATGACACCTATTTTCCGTTGATTCTTCATAGCTCCTCCATTAACGCAATGATCGTTCAATAAAAGCCTTCGCTTTCTCTCTTTCTTTTTCAAGCACCGATGCAACACCGGTAAAATCCGTATGGTTCCATGCATTCGGATCCATGTTTGTAAAGATCCGATCTGTTAGTCCGAATGTTTTCATCAATGTTTCAATTCTTGAAAACATGGAATTCTTCAGCTGCCTTTCATATACGATAAAATCCGTATGATATAAAATGGAAAAGACACACGCATGAAATGAATCCGTAACAACCAGACTGGCATGATGGATCAAATACAGAAATTCATCCGGTCTTGTATTATACCACGATTCTATCTTCGGATTCTTTAATTCGATCATCATATATTCCGATTCAAATCGTTTCAAATACATTTGAACAGATGGATCTATTTCACTTAGCGAGTAGATAACCATATATTTTGACTGAGGCAGCCAATCCGGTCTTTTTTCAATGGCACACCACTGTTTCACATCGACGAACATGGTAGGATCCAACAATACCCGAGCCTGCTGTCCAGTCAGTTGTTCAATCAGTCGCTGTCCACTTTGTTCCCGAACAGACAAATGATCAAATCCTTTTAATCCTTCCACATACAAATCCCTGTTGGTTGTAATCTCATCTTTGCCAAAGCTGGGGGCTAAAGCTATCCTTTGTGACCTTTCACAAAAGCGAAGCATGTAGAAATCCAGATCTTCTTTCTTTTCCGACCAGTTCCGCCATACCTGGTCACTTCCAGTCACAAAATAATCGTACCGATCTTTCAGATCTTTTGGTAAATCAAATTTATTCACCGGTTGACCAAGATGAATATACTCCTTAGTAAAGGCGGTAATCGCTTTTTTCCGCTTCTGTTTTCGTTTTTGTTGTTCTCTTTTAGAAGCAGACGTACACAGATGCTGCAGCCATTGTTTCAGTTTAGCCCTTTTTCCGTAAACCCGGACGATCGGCAATGTCTCAGTTTGGCAGCCCATCTGTTCCAGAATAAACTGTACCGCATAGTTCTGAAGACGATTCCCAATATTCTCATTGTCATATAATGTACAGATCCCAACCTTTTTTCTCATTGAGAATCGCTCCTTCCTTTATTATCGATCCCGGATCGTTTTGATCCAGCGACACATTCGTGGCGAGATGGCATTGAGTGTAATGCTGCCTTTTCGCACTAAAGACAAATTGGTTTTCATATATGCTTTCCAATGTTGACGAATGGTATATACCAGTTCCTTTTCCATTCGCGGATCTTTATAATGAAAGACACCCATCAAATATAAGATCTTATTGGCTACATTGACTTTCTTTTCCAATAGAAAGGATAATGGATACCCCATCGTATCTAATACGTATTCTGCTTTTCTAATGGCATCCCATTCCGTCAGCCAGCTCTCTTGAAAGCTTTTTTCCTTTTTAAAGGAAAACATCGCGCTATCTATATTTTTCTGGTAAGTATAGTAGCACGCTTTGAGCGCAAACGCTGTATCTACATAGGAACAGTACTGCAGCAAGAACAACATATCCTCCCCAATGGATATACTTTCATCAAAACGAATAGCATGCGTTCGTATCTTTCGGACACTAAAAATCTTATTCCAGAGACTGCAGTGAATGTCATGCCGTTTTAAAATATGTTCGATCAGGTCTGCCTGCGAATATCTTTTCTGCGATGGACGAAACGTAAATGTGACAGTATCTTCTTTTTCCTGATAACCGCAGATACCCAATGTACCCTTCGTTCTTTCCATAAGGCACGTCATATCTTCGATCATATGCCGATCCCAGGTATCATCCACATCAAAGAACATCACGTACTCTCCATGTACATGTTCCAATCCCGTATTTCGGGCCCCGGAAACGCCTTTATTCTTCTGATGGATCACAGAAACATTTTTCTTGTCCAGTGCATACGTATCCAGAAGATTGGCCGTGCCGTCCGTGGATCCGTCATCGACATAGATCATTTCAAAATCTTGTGTTGTCTGCTGTTCCATTCTCTGGAAACAGGAATGTAAATGTTTTTCCCCATTATAGACAGGGATTATGACAGATGTTTTCATGGCACCTCTTTCTATCGTTCAAAGCCGGACTTTTCCGGCAGCAGTTCATTCAGCCCCTTCTTGATCGTTTCTTTCATTCGTTCGAAATCTTCGATATCCAGGCTGTCATTGATACAGATCAGACGTACCGGACCTGGGTTCTTCAATCGTTCTAAAACAGCCTTTTCTTCATCAGGCAGTGTATACAATTGTTCAAAATCCATCCGTCTTGGTTCAAAATCACCTTCCATGATCTGCCAATGTCGAATCAACCAGTCCGTCACATCCTCCTTTGTACGAAACTTATGACTAGAGGTTGCATCCAAAAGCTTCGCTTCCTTTTTCCAGATTGTCTCATACGTTGATTTTTTGAAGCTGTGCTGGGTATGTGGTTCAAAAATACCCAGAATGGTAGAAAAATGCATAAAAATAAGCGTGCGCAATACCTTTTTTCCATATTTCCTGTTTATCCATTTTTTCTTATTCTTTTTAATATCTTTCACAGAAAAATATTGATTGATTATTTCCATATTATTGGTTTCCAATGCTGCAATTCCATTTGGATTGATCGGATACGGTGAGAGAACAGCAGTAGTACACGGCTTTCCGTCGACAAAAAAATCTTCTTTCTTTGTAGGCCCGATCACAAACATGTCATCATTGAAATCAATAAAACATTCCGATAACCCCGGAATCCGGTGAAAATTCAGTTCGATCGCATTCGTATTGAACGTAGGTAAATACTTTTCCGGTATGAAATCCTTATGGTTTACCACAACCAGCTTTTCATAATCTGTATTTAACCATGCCGGAACATGGCCCCATGTCACAAAATAGACCTTATGGACCCAGGGCATAAACTTTTCAATGCCTCGGAATATGTATTGTACATTATCCCAGTCACGAAAACGTACATTGCTGGAAGCAGCCTTAAATGTTTTATGTTGAGGTGAATACGCCATTTTTTCCTTTAACCATGCGGGATCATTGCCATCCACCCAGGTCATCACAATATCCACCGGATCGTTTTCTACTGTCATACCTTACCTCCAATGATGATCTTTTTATATCGTCTATACACTGCCACAAGTTATCTAACAATAAACCTTGTCAAAATAATATACATCAGTCCCTGTTTCCAGTAAAGCTTTCCATACATACTGTACAGGTTACGGATTCCCCATGTTGTGGATCCAATTCCAGTATTCTATTTTACTCGGTCAGCGGACCTATCTTTATAACTAAACATAGACTGCACTAATGGATTAATCCCTGGAAATTGTCTTCATTCATGGATCCCGCTCATTTCTAAGATCCGCCGGCAGGCATTGCCATCCTTATAGCGATGGATACGATCTCGTATCTGCTCTCTTTCCTTTCGATATGGATCTCTTTTTCCGGCGATATCCTCAATAAACAAATAAAAATCCTCTTTCTTTTGGATCTTATGCCCCGGCATATACTCCATAGGCTCTTCAAACACAAACCCTCTCTGTCGAGCATAATCTTCTATATCCGGAATAACGAAAGCCATCGGCTTGTTTAATAATAAATACTGCAGAGAAATCGATGAATAGTCTCCAATCAAAGCATCCACCTGTTTTAAAAGAGGATACAGTTCCCATCCTTCTTTTACGAAATCAGTATTGGAATATAAGTACAGATGTGAATACTTCTGTTCCCTGTACCTGAATAAAGTCTGGGCCGGATGCAGTTTGACAATAACCAAGATATTCTTTTCTTTCAGAAACGCATTCAGCTTTTCATAGTCTGATTCTTTAAAAATCAGTAGTGGATCCGTAGAAGAAGAATTATCATAACCCAACGCTTCAGATTGGCGAAAGGTCGGCAGCCACAACAGAACCTTGTCATAGCCCTGCAGATCATATGGTTTTGTATCCTGAAAAAAGACATCTGTCATTGGTTCATTACAAATGAAAATATCTTCATCCTTGCACAGATATGCTTTTTTCAAGATAGGACGAAAGAGCTCACACGTTGTGATCATCTTATTAAAAAAGTATTCATCTCCATTATTGATATTGCTTAAATGCCCCATCGTCTTATAATAAACCGCTCCATGTGTCAGATGCATGACACATTGGTCTTTTGTCGGTTTGACTGGAATCTGCCCTGCAGAATAAAACACATGTTTCGAACGAAGTAAAACGAAAAAAGAGCGGAGCCTGGATATGTATTTCACATGAAAGGCTTCTGTACCTTTATAGCTCATATCCCGGATCCCGCAGTAGATCTTATAATGCTGATTATAGTGATGTGTCAGCAGATATTCAAAAACCGGTTTCAGATTGAAATCAATACCACCGTTAGCAGAATAAAACAGTACAATATCATCCCGTTTGCCGACAATTTTATTCAACAAAGAAAAAGGTTTACATACAGTTGCCTTTAAAAATTTCTTTAACTGCACATTTTTCATAACTTCATACCTCTTAAAATAACCGGTTGACCAATTTCTCTAATTTTTCATTAAACTGCTGATTATTACTTCCAAGCGATGCGCTCATAGCCCTTGTCAGCGTATCATAGTTTTCAATGACGGTCTTCAGGTCCGCAATGTCTTCAACGACTATAATATTCTTTTGATGTGTTTCCACATAGCGGGCAAATGACAGCTGGTGATCGTTGACATGCTCTTCAAAACTCTTCTGCCTCGGTACCACGATCGGTATTTTTCCCATTTGCAGCGGCATAATAAAACTAGAGGGTCCACCATGGGTAATAACGATCCGTGCTCGTTGGTTAAAATCCACCATTTGTTCATAAGGATACAGCCTGCTGTGGGTACAATACTTTGGCTTATACGTACAGAATCCTGTCTGTATGATCACTTCTTCAGTAATGAAGGCTTGTTCAACTAATCGGTCTATTTCCGAAACCAAGCGATCAAACGGCTGTTCATGCGTCCCCACTGTCACAAAAATCATAGCTTCTCTCCACTTTAAAATATACTGCCGATATATACGGCCTTCCTATATACCTTTTCCATTTCTTTCCACTGTACGATAAATAAGTCGGTCACCGGATGGACCAGACGACCTGTTAATGTCGGTCTATCAATACGGTCATAAACTTCGATATAGACACATTTGGCACCAAAGAGCTTTCCTACATAGAAGAAAGGGACTGCTATGGCCGCGCCGGTAGATATGATCAGATCCGGTTTTTCCTTTCGTAATGTTTTCAAGGCCAGTCGCGTATTGATCAACAAGGCTTTTAAAGAACGGTTGGTCGGATAATAACAAGGAATCATGCGTTCTTCTTTTAAAAGACTTCTTGCGTCCACTTTATCAAAAGTGACCCAGAAACGTTCTTTATTCTTCCAGAAAGGCTTTAACATATATAGCTGAGTTAAATGTCCGCCGGACGAACTTACCAGACAAACCTTCATATTCTTGCTCCTCCCTATTGAAACAGACTGACGCCGTGGATCAGACTATACAAGATAAAATAAACCATACAGACGGTCGTTGCAAAGACGAGAATGCGAACAACCCGTTGCAGAAGCTTATGGTGAATATCCTGCCCATTCATCAAGTATGTAGCACTCATGAAGAATGCATTATAATAAACCGGCCATAATAAGTCATCCACAATTCCATGGATACAGAAAAACGACAACAAGGCCGACAACCACAGATCCTTTCGTTTCTCGTTTATCCAAAGACGAGCTGTGATGCAAAAGCCCAGCAATGAAAAAAACAGGGTTCCGTACATCTGTGTATAATGAATATAAAAGTTATCTACATAGAAATAAGGGGCAGACGATTTGGCACCGGAAGCTGACAGTCCACCTCCTACGAAATGGATTGCCTGCGGGAATGGATCGATCCCATACAGGTGCAGGGATTCCTGCCCATAATACAAACGATTGTTCAATAAAGTATTCAGCTTGGCCCATACAGTATATTGATCATTATACTTTATTGTTACATAAAAGCTAAAGAGAGTACAAGCGATAAATGAAAACGAAAGTATACGGTAGATCCACTTTTTCTCGAAACCATCGTACGTCTTTAACAAAAAAGCCAGACCCACCAACAAGAGATTCATCAACACAGCAAAACGGCTTTTTGTCGCTAGATACAGGACAACACTGCCTGCTATGATGGCAGAAAGCTCCATCCAGGTGATTTTTCTCTGTCGCAGATAAATCCAGATGGCAGATATATTTAGAAAAATGGTCGGAGCATATAAAGCATACAAAAAACCAAGATAGTGGCGGACACGATTCCCGGATTGAACGGCAACATAATCTTCGATCCTTCCTGTCTCACTGGACAGTACTGTATACAACAAGGCTATGCCGGCAACCACAAACGTAACCCACAATACTTTTTTATAATCCGTATTCCGCATGCAGTAGATGATATACAACAGGACTGCTATATTCATCCGATTATTCATCAACAGAAGAATGATCATCTCCAAAACGATCAAGGCACCCAGTAACTGTGGTATGGAAACCTTCTTCAACATAAAGATTTCCCGCAGACTTAACACGATGACGGTCCAAAATAACAAATTACGGAAAAAGTCATCTCCATACCCGGCACAGTAAAATGTCGAATTCAATGTATTAAACCATAACCAGATACTGAAAGGAATCAAAAACCAGATATCCCATAGGTTTTTTTCTATCTTTTCCAGCATAGTATCTCCTTCATACTGACAACATAAAATAGCGGGCCATCATGTAAAAGATCCAGGCATAGGATCCAACCATCAAACATTGATATATCATATTCAATTTTTTAGAGTCGGTAAATGTGTATACACTGATCATAAAGAACGCATTATAATACACCGCGAACAGCAGATCATCTACGATTCCATGTAAGCACAACAAGCTGACAATGGAAGCCAGGTACAGATCTTTGTATTTCTTACATGTAACCAGCAGCTTTGTGACCATAGCCGTAATGATGGAGAAAATGACAACACCGAACTGCTGAAGATAATGAATATAAAAGTTATCCACATACAAATATTCCTTAGCAGACTGAACCCCTTCCATGTTCAGCCCGTTGCCTACCCACTGTATAGTCTGCGGCAGCCAGGTAAAGCCGTATCGGCGTATGGATTCTTTTATGTATCCCAGGCGGTTACCGAAAAGACTGTTGATCTTTGCCAGCATCTCATGGGAAGGATCATAGATCCTTATCAACACAAAGGTCACGATCAAACACCCGATAAAAGAAGCTGCCATCAACCAATATATCCAGTTCCATTCTTTCAGCCTATGATAACTTTTTTTATAGATACCTGCCATTACAAGCAGAATGACAGTAAACCCAAAACATAACCGGGCATCTGTCAGCTTATATAAGAGGATATTCCCTGCCAGCATAAGGCACAAAGTCAACCAATGGATCTTTGTTTTCCGTAAATAGATCAACAAGGCACATAAGTTAAAATAGATCGTCGGTCCATAGAGAGAATAACGAAATCCTAAATAATGACGATTTCTTCCGGCTTCTACAAAATCCTGAATGATTCCTACTTTCGAACTGACCACAATTGCCAGAAAACAAGCTCCTGTAATCAGAAAAACGATCCATCCGATCTTTTTAAGATCCGTATTGCGCATACAAAAGATAATGAGGATCAGTGTCATCAGCACATAATTCTTATTTTGAAAGAACAGCGACATGATCACAATCGTCAGAAGCAGTACATGCAGGTCCTTTTTTCTTGCCCAGGACAGAAGAAATATCTCTCTTGTCAAAAGGATCCAGGCACATAGACAGTTGACCAGGACAAAATAAGTAGAAAAAAAAGTATAGTAAAAGGATATGCTGAAACAACTAAGGATCAACCATACCGAAAAAGGAATGATATACCATAGATCCAACATACTCAACCGATCCAGTTGTATGCCCTCTACTATTCTTTTCATCATATACTATCCTAACTCTTTTTTACTGAATGCCAATGCGGATGCGATGACTGCATCCATATCATAATACTTGTATTCTCCCAGTCTTCCTCCAAAGCGGACATTTTCTTCTTTATCTGCTAATTCTTTATACTTTGCGTATAATTCACTGTTTTTCTTATCGTTGACCGGATAATATGGTTCATCGCCTGGTTTCCACTCGCTGCTGTATTCTCTGGAAATGATCGTTTTCGGCAGATCCTTGCCTTCTTCATCCTTACCGAATTCAAACCATTTGTGTTCGATGATCCGTGTCCATGGTGTTTCCCGGTCAGTATAGTTAACGGCCGCATTTCCCTGGAAGTTCGGCATATCGAGGATTTCATTTTCAAAGCGGACCGAACGATATTCAAGATTTCCCAGTGCGTAATGGAAATAAGCATCGATGGCACCGGTATATACCACCGTATCGGCCAAAGCATCCAGCTCTTCTTTATTCTCAAGATAGTCCACATTCAAACGCACTTCGATACCGGCAATCATCTTTTCCACCATTTGGGTATAACCACCCATAGGAATTCCCTGGTACAAAGCGTTGAAATAATTATTGTCGAATGTGAATCGGACCGGCAGACGCTTGATAATGAAAGCCGGCAGATCTTTGCAGTCACGGCCCCATTGCTTCTCTGTATATCCTTTAACAAGCTTTTCATAAATATCCCGGCCGACTAAGGAAATGGCCTGTTCCTCAAGGTTTTTTGGTTCTCCCTGTACCTCTTTTCGCTGCTCATCGATCTTCTCCATAGCCTCCTGCGGTGTAACCACGCCCCACATCTTATTGAACGTGTACATATTAAAAGGCATGGAATAGAGCTCTCCTTTATAATTGGCTACCGGACTGTTGGTAAACCGGTTAAATTCGGCAAACTGGTTTACATACTGCCAGACTTCCTTGTTGTTGGTATGGAAGATATGGGCTCCATATTGATGGAAATTGATTCCCTCCACCTTCCGGGTGTAGACATTTCCGGCAATATGGTCTCGGCGATCGACTATCAATACCTTTTTACCATAGCTGGCTGCCTGCTGGGCAAAGACCGACCCGAATAATCCGGTCCCTACAACTAAATAATCATACTTCATGCTTTTCTCCTTATTTTTCCGAAAATCTGATTTTCTATCTCAATGACCAACGGTTCCTTGGTCAATGTCAACACAAGTCCATAGACTCCAAAAAAGATCATTCCTGAAATTGCAATAACGATAAAACTGTTCCATCGTACGCTCTCTATCAACTGTAGCTGTTTTACCGGCAAGGCCAGTATACTGCCACCAGCAATTCCCAAGATCAATGAACGGTAATGGATCTTCTTATATACTTCTGCCACAATATCCTTTGTGTAGTAAAACTGAACGATCCAGACAACTATTTCTGCAGCCAGTGTGCCAATGGCTGCTCCGCTGGAGGCCATTCTCGGGATCAGCAGCAGATTAATGATAAAATCAACCACCGCACCGGCAATCTCGGAATACAGAACAAAGCGTTCCTTTCCAATCGGAACTAAAATCTGGATTCCCATAATATTGGTCAAACCAATGAATACGACGGTCGGCATGATCAACTGCATCGGTTCGATCGCCCCTGTAAAATCATTGGACGAAAGAAAATAAATTCCCTCCCTGGCAAAGAAGATAAAATAAACGGTTAACGGCAAAGCTACGATCCACACAAAATTGAGTGCTTTTTTTGTGATCCGTAAGAATTCATCCTTCTTACCTAGATTGATATAATAAGAAGCACGTGGCAGCAAGACCGCTCCCAGCGATGTAACAACACTGACCAATATAGTCTTGATCTTTACAGCCGCATTATAGTAACCAACATCAGCATCCGTTTTCATAAAGCCCAGCATGACCGTATCCAGATGGGTATATACCGTAGTGGCACAAGCCATCGCAAAAAAGACCATGACTGCTTTCAAATGTTTTTTGAAATTGTAGCTGCCTGTCGGCCGGAAGGAAATATAGCGGTGTGCATTTATAAAATTCAATATATTGGATGCACTGGCCGCAAAGATAGAAATCGCCCCGTATATCACATAGTCTTCCTTGGTATGGATCAGGGCAAACATCCCCAGCAGTGCAATAAACTTAAACAGAATAGAACGAATCGTAATATACGTATACTGCTCCAGTCCTTTATACAGCCATTCCATTCCGAAACAACTGAATATGATCATCAAACTTGTTATCAGGAACAAAGGTTTCTCGGCAGACATTCTCGGAATGGTCCCCAACATAATAAAAAAGATAATATAGGAGACACATCCAATCGCAAAGTTGATCAGGAACAATTCCTGTACAGTCCTTGACAGTTTCTCCTTATCGTCCCGAACCTGAGCCACAGCCCGGATCCCATAGGTTGGAATTCCCAGCTGGGCAAACATATTAAAGTAGGAAATGACCGATGTCGCGAACTGCACGGTACCATAACGTGTCGGTGTCAGAATGGTTGAAACATACGGAAACGTGATCAATGGAAAAATAAAGGCAGACATTGTCAACAATGCATTCATTATAAAATTCATCTTGATGGATTTCTGCTGTTTCATATGACATCCTCCTTTCGTTATTTCATATACACCCCGATCATGGGTGTTGGAATCAGACGATCTACCGTTTGGATCGTCTTTTTTAATTTCTTTTTATTGGATTTTTCTCGGCTGATAGCCAGCACCAGCAGATCAGCATTTCGCCCCTGTTCTACCATCGCATCCACTGCATCGGTCGATACAGCCGAAACATCCATATCCGTCATTTTTTCTACCAGGTCGGTCATTTCAAGATCCGGCGCATGGATCACGCAGATCTTTCGATTTTCCTGATTTGTAAAGGAATGCTTGACCTGTGTGCGTAAAGACTGGTCTTCAATGTTGATAACAGGCAGTCCCAGATAGGCCTCGGCATCCTGCACAAAATACAAGCGAGGATCGGTATTAATGCGAATGATCACATATAACAAGCTTAAAGCAATTCCCGCTGCTGCGCCCACCAGATAGAAAATATGCATAATGGGAGTAAATGGCACAGGATTGACGGTCGGCTGTTCAGCTATCTGCACATCTACATATGTTTCTTTGGATATATTGGTGATATATGCATCCATGGCCTTTTGTGTTAACTGATATGCCATTTCCGGAGTAAATGCTTTTCCACGAACGATCACATAAGAATTCATAGCATCCCCAGAATTCGTTTTTGGAACTATGATCAGATTGTTTCGCAATGTCTGTTTATCATAGCCTGTCAGTTCCATCAACTCTTTGGAAATAGAATCCTTCATCATATAGTGCTTCACATTATAGATCAGATCGATATTGGTCGTCTTCTGATCCTCGGTCAACGCGTTTCCCTGTTGATCGACCGATGAAAAATAAAGGATCCCTTCACTGGCATATGTTTTGGGACGTACAAGCGCGGAACCCGTCACAAGGCCAAAGCCAAGAAGAACAATGGCGATGACCTTCAGGAAGTCCCGTCGGAGCACGAAAAGGATCTGCCGGCATGTGATATTGGTCTCTTCTACATTTTCATAGATGGTTCCTATTTCTTTTTCCTTCATTGACATCACCCTCTTCCTTCATTATTTCCCTTTGACGAGCCAATAGGCCCTTCCACCGGTCCAATGCATCAAACGGATACGAATATCTCCTTCTGTAGAGATTTTATACAGATCCGGTGTTAAAAACTTGGCCTTTTGTTCGATCTCCCGGATATTTTTATACATTCCCGTAGATTTCGGCACCAGCAGCAAAGATGCCATTCCATACTTATAATAGTACTTAAAACGACTTAATACCGGTTTACGGTTTTCATCCGTAATGGCCGGACAATCATGATAGTAATCCACCAATAGATGCAGGACCTTTAATTCATCTTTATAATTCCGGATCATGCTGGCCTTGGATACACTTTGCTCATCCCGTCCCTGCCTGTAACAGTAGACCGGTGTGGCATCACACGTTATCGTGTCCACATAGGGCATCATATAGGCAATAAACAGCTGATCGGTATATAGCGTATGCTCCGGTAATTGAAAATGCAGTTTCTGCAACAATTCGGTTTTTACCGTAGTGTGCCAGATACCCGGATAAAAGTTACCTTCATACTCTTTCATCCGCAATGTCTGTCCTTCGTATTTAGCCCAGGTCGGAATATGCTCCTTTAACGGCTGTCCTTCAACAGCGTCAAAACGCCGGGACATCACCCAGTCGGAGTCACAGTTTTCCAACAGTTCCACCAGATGCTGCAAACCTTTTGGATCTACCCAGTCATCGCCGTCCAGCAGTTTAAAATACTTGCCGGTGGCCTCTGTCATACTGCGATTGACCGTTGAACCATACCCACCGTTGGGCTTATTGATCAATCGGAACGTCTGTGGATATTTATCAACATAGTCCTGCACGATAGAGGCTGTCGAATCCTTCGATCCATCATTTTCAATAATCACTTCGAGCTGATCCATCACTTCCGGAATCGATAAAGAATCCAGTGTCTGATGAATAAATTTCTCTACATTGTATGCTGCAATAGATATTGTTAATATTTTTTTCATTGTTATTCCCAATTCTTTATTTTCCCACCTACATAGAAATAGACCAGATACCCTGTCATTCTTAAAACAGAAACAGGCCGGCCCATCGTAAATACATCCTTATAGATTGCAGGGGACTTCTCTTTTGTATATTTTTCCAGGCTGATCAACTGCTTAAATGCGTTCATGGATCTCGGCAGCAACAATAAGGTCTTTATGACATAGTGATAGTATCGCGCGACTCTGGCCTGCAATACCGGATTTGATTTTCCTTGTTCGACCTTTTCGCTGTATACATCCAATATATATTTAAAGACAGTGACCGCCTGGTCTGCATTCTTGATCCGGCTTTGACGACTGACTGTTTGTCCATCCCGGCCAACCCGATAAGAATAGACCGGAAAATCCAAAAAGGAAATCGTTTCTATACCAGATAAAGAATGGACCACAAACAGCTGATCCGTATAAAACATATGCTCAGGTAAGGAAATGTTCTCATGTTTTAGATGCTCAGTTTTCACAGTTAACTGCCAATGGCCAAAAATCACCGGAATATTGGTCGTCTTCTGATCCTCGGTCAACGCGTTTCCATGTTGATCGACCGATGAAAAATAAAGGATCCCTTCACTGGCATATGTTTTGGGACGTACAAGCGCGGAACCCGTCACAAGGCCAAAGCCAAGAAGAACAATGGCGATGACCTTCAGGAAGTCCCGTCGGAGCACGAAAAGGATCTGCCGGCATGTGATATTGGTCTCTTCTACATTTTCATAGATGGTTCCTATTTCTTTTTCCTTCATTGACATCACCCTCTTCCTTCATTATTTCCCTTTGACGAGCCAATAGGCCCTTCCACCGGTCCAATGCATCAAACGGATACGAATATCTCCTTCTGTAGAGATTTTATACAGATCCGGTGTTAAAAACTTGGCCTTTTGTTCGATCTCCCGGATATTTTTATACATTCCCGTAGATTTCGGCACCAGCAGCAAAGATGCCATTCCATACTTATAATAGTACTTAAAACGACTTAATACCGGTTTACGGTTTTCATCCGTAATGGCCGGACAATCATGATAGTAATCCACCAATAGATGCAGGACCTTTAATTCATCTTTATAATTCCGGATCATGCTGGCCTTGGATACACTTTGCTCATCCCGTCCCTGCCTGTAACAGTAGACCGGTGTGGCATCACACGTTATCGTGTCCACATAGGGCATCATATAGGCAATAAACAGCTGATCGGTATATAGCGTATGCTCCGGTAATTGAAAATGCAGTTTCTGCAACAATTCGGTTTTTACCGTAGTGTGCCAGATACCCGGATAAAAGTTACCTTCATACTCTTTCATCCGCAATGTCTGTCCTTCGTATTTAGCCCAGGTCGGAATATGCTCCTTTAACGGCTGTCCTTCAACAGCGTCAAAACGCCGGGACATCACCCAGTCGGAGTCACAGTTTTCCAACAGTTCCACCAGATGCTGCAAACCTTTTGGATCTACCCAGTCATCGCCGTCCAGCAGTTTAAAATACTTGCCGGTGGCCTCTGTCATACTGCGATTGACCGTTGAACCATACCCACCGTTGGGCTTATTGATCAATCGGAACGTCTGTGGATATTTATCAACATAGTCCTGCACGATAGAGGCTGTCGAATCCTTCGATCCATCATTTTCAATAATCACTTCGAGCTGATCCATCACTTCCGGAATCGATAAAGAATCCAGTGTCTGATGAATAAATTTCTCTACATTGTATGCTGCAATAGATATTGTTAATATTTTTTTCATTGTTATTCCCAATTCTTTATTTTCCCACCTACATAGAAATAGACCAGATACCCTGTCATTCTTAAAACAGAAACAGGCCGGCCCATCGTAAATACATCCTTATAGATTGCAGGGGACTTCTCTTTTGTATATTTTTCCAGGCTGATCAACTGCTTAAATGCGTTCATGGATCTCGGCAGCAACAATAAGGTCTTTATGACATAGTGATAGTATCGCGCGACTCTGGCCTGCAATACCGGATTTGATTTTCCTTGTTCGACCTTTTCGCTGTATACATCCAATATATATTTAAAGACAGTGACCGCCTGGTCTGCATTCTTGATCCGGCTTTGACGACTGACTGTTTGTCCATCCCGGCCAACCCGATAAGAATAGACCGGAAAATCCAAAAAGGAAATCGTTTCTATACCAGATAAAGAATGGACCACAAACAGCTGATCCGTATAAAACATATGCTCAGGTAAGGAAATGTTCTCATGTTTTAGATGCTCAGTTTTCACAGTTAACTGCCAATGGCCAAAAATCACCGGCTTTTTTATCGCCGCCACCTTGACAATATTCCCTTCTAACGGATGGTAGGCCGGAACGACTTCTTCATAAGTGAATGTTTCATCCTTTACCTTGTTAAAGCGCGTAATGACACAATCACTATCCAGCTTTTTCAGTCGCCGGATCAAAGAAATCAAGCCATCTTTTTCAAACCAGTCATCCCCATCCAGCAGTTTAAAATATTTCCCTCTGGCCAGCTTAATGCTCTGATTGATAGTGGAGCCATAGCCGCCGTTTTCCTTATTGATCAGCCGGAAGGAATCCGGATACATTTCCACGTATTCGTTTGCGATCTGTGCAGTTTTGTCCTTAGAACCGTCATTCTCAATAATTACATCCAGATCCTCAAGAACTTCATCGACAACCAGGGAATCCAGACATTTTTTCAAAAACGGTTCCACATTATAGGCAGCCACAGAGATCGTTAATGTCTTATCCATTCTTTCACCTACTTTAACCAGTTATCCTTATCGGATTTCAAATATGCCTTAAACATTTCCAGATCATCCTTTGTGGTCAGTTTGATATTCTTATCGGAACCAGCCGCAAAGTATAAACGTTCTCCCAGTTCCACCATCATGGTATTTGTATAAGAAGATCCATAAATACCGATTTCTTTTTCAAAAGCCTCGTGATACGCCCAGTCCAGCTTTTTAAATTTATAGGCCTGTGGTGTCGCCACACGACGTAATGTTTCTCTTGGAATATACTGTACTGTGGAAATCTCATCATCAACGATAAAGATCTGTTCATTATATGGCATAGATGTCACCGCATTGCCATATTTGTTACATTTGATGATCAGATCCGACAAAACGGTTTCATCGACCAACGGGCGAATGCCGTCATGAATGATGATATTGTCATCATCCTTGGCAATCCCTTCCAGATGATAGACACCGTTACGTATAGATTCCTGACCGGTATGGCCTCCGGATACGATCCATTTTAGTTTATCGATATTGAATTGTTTGGCGTAGGCCCACACAATATCATGCCAGCCGTCAATACATACGACTTCGATGGCATCAATCTGCGGATGTTTCTGAAACCCCTCCAGCGTATAGATCAACACCGGTTTATCATAGACATTAATAAACTGCTTCGGGATGTCCTGCCCCATTCTTGAACCGGAACCACCGGCAATAATAATTGCGATATTCATAGCTATTCCTTTCTAAAAGCTGCCCTCATATTTCTTATGAAAGAATTTGGCTTTTATAAATGAGCCGCCTTTTTTGATCCAGTTTGTCGATTCCATTTGTAATAAAGGAAGCTCTTTGATTTCATCGTTACGGATCGTACCCTGATCGATCTGATATGCCAGCCAGGCATTAAAGATGATCTCGCTGACCCGGCCATAGAAACGTGATTGAAAAGCCGACAGCTTTGCTGTATCCACCTTTGTTTCCAGCTGCCCAAGAATATCAAACAACCATGTACAATACATATCCAGCAGATCATGCTCCATGATCATCATATTGAACATATAGCCATGGGTCTGCTGTACGACCTTGTCATAATATGGAACATATTCCGGGTATTTGTTTTCCAGGATCTGTCGGGTCTTATCCAGGTGTTCCGCATAATGTGTATGCGCATAATGCGTGTATAGCGTTTCAATATAGTAATTTCGTTTTTTTGGTACAAATACCTTTATTTTTGGTATATATTGACGAATTTCCACTTCTTTGAGCACTTGTTCAAATTTGTCTTTTGACGGGGTCGTCCCCTTGAAATAACGACGGTAATGAACCAGTCCGATATAAGAGGCATGAACATGCTTCCAGGCCCAGTATAAACCCGTCAGCTCACAATAATACGGATTTTTTTCCGAAATATTATCTCCGATATCATCCTTGACATATTCAAGATCCAACGATTTTCCATGTGCTCCTACATGCAAAGGCAGATACATCGGATCTTTTGGCATTCGATAAGCCTTATGCGTCGCCACAATAATTTTTACATTATCCATTATCTTGCTCCACTTCCATATAGTACAATTCGAACGGTCTTCACAAACAGAGTAACATCCATCCAGAAATTCCAGTTGTGTACATAATAATCATCCAGTTCCAGACGCGTCTGGAAATCCACATCGCTGCGACCATGTGTCTGCCACATACCGGTCAGCCCCGGTTTAGACTGAATTACAATATCATAATACTCTCCCATATCCTCGATTTCCCGTTCCAGATACGGGCGCGGTCCGATCAAAGACATCTGTCCTTTTAACACATTGATAAACTGAGGAAATTCATCCAGACTTTTCTCACGCAAAAACTCACCGGCCTTGGTAATTCTCGGATCGTTTTCCAGCTTTTTATTAATTTCATACTCTTCCCGGATGGCAGGATCCTTGGCCATCATCTCTTCCAGGATCTGATCGGCATTCGGTACCATGGTACGATATTTGTAGATTTGAAATACTTTTCCATTCTTTCCGATCCGATCTTGTTTAAAGAAGATCGGGTCTGTATCTCCCTGTGAACGATTCTTAAAGAACACAAACACCGTCAGTGGGATCAACATCAACATCCCCGCTAAGGATATAACGATATCCAAAATCCGCTTGGAGATGATCGACATCAACTTCATCGGTCCATGACTGCTGGATATCAAGATCAATCCGTCAAAATCCTTGAACTTGGTATCGAATGTCACCAGATTGGTCATCTGTGGCAAATACATGATATCGGTCACTTTATCCTTGACACGATTGACGATCCTTTGCATATCTTCACGATCCATTTCGGTAATCGCCACAATCACGGTATCAATCTGATATTTTTTTAATGCCATTTCCAGTTGATCGAGCGGCAGGATGGTTTGATCCTGCGGGATCATGCAGTTCTGATAATGCACATTCTCAAAGAAGGTCGAATGATTACAATCAATGAAACATTTCAGGTCTAACAATGAAAAACGGTTTGTGTGCACAACGCCCATCAGTTTGGAAGCCGAAGCCCCCATCCCGATGACACAAACCCTTCTTTTAAATTGATTTCGAAACCAGATCCGCGTATTTCTGGCAAAAAAGACCGAGAAAAAGAAACAGGCTGCAGTAAACAACAATAAGATCCATGTATCCTGCGGATAATCCGGATAAATAATCAATGTTCCAATGATAAAGAACCAGAAATGACTTTGTATGCATAGCTTGATCTCATCCCATACCAGTAATACCGTATTCTGATATCTGCCGATCAATATCTGCATAATACAATAGACCACAAATAATCTCTTTGGAAAAAATGCATCAAACGGAAACACAATCAAAAGAATAGCTGCGGTCAATACATTGATCAAAAAATTAAAAAAACCAATTCGTGTCATAATCCTGCCCTTTTCTAATAATCGCCAATACTACGATATCTTTTTTTATGCGTTCCGTCAAATAGTTCTCATCGATATCGATCCGTGTCATTCTGTTTCCTTTAATATCTCAATGGTACGGCGGATTCCCTGTTCCATTGTATACAAAGGTTCCCATCCAAGCTTTTGTACTTTCGTGGTATCCAGGATGGCTTTGGTTGCGGTGGAATATCCCTTTCTTTCTGTTTCATCCGGTAGTTCAAAGACCACTTTACGTCCAACGCTCTCGGCAATCATGCCGGCCAGCGCCTTTAAGGTGATGTCGCTGTTGGAAACATTATATGCTTCCCCGTTTTTTCCATCGAATAGGATCTTGAAGATTGCCGAAGCAATATCCGCTACATAAGAATACGAATAAAACTGGTTTCCTTCACTCTTTAACACAATATCTTCCGCGTTTAAGGCCTTTTTAATAAACTGTGATAATGCCTTGGAATCGCTCATCAGCATGGTCGGTCCATAGACCCTCGATAAACGTGGAATGACGATATCCATGCCTTTCTGCGAAATATAGGCCTGGCATAAAGCTTCTCCGACTCGTTTACTTTCCGGGTAGCCGGCTCGCAACGTATTACAATTGATATAACCAAGATAGTTCTCATCAAAGGCATCCACATCGCCACGGTTTTCACCGTATATTTCCACGGAAGATAAGAACACAAAACGTTTACATTGTTTCTGGCTGGCTTGTTCAAGCAGCTGATGAGTTGCGATCACATTGGCTGTGATCGTACCGATTGGATCGGTCGCATACGCTTTAGGATGCGTATTGGATGCGGCATGCAGCACATAATCCATAGACTCCACATCAAGTGTAAACGGTTTGTTGATATCCAGCTGAAGAAAACGAAATTGGTCGGAATCAAAGATATCGCCAAACCGTTTTCTGGCTTTTTCTTCGCTTCGTCCCACCGCAAAGATCGTACAATTCAACTGCTGCTCCTGATTCTTTTTCATCAGGACATCAATCAGGAAGCTGCCGATCATGCCGGTCGCTCCGGTGATCAAAAAAGAAGCATCCTTTAATCGATTCCAGTCATAATGCAGCCCGGCTACAGCCGCCAGGTCCTGCTGATACAATGTATGTTCATAAATACTCATCGTCTGTCCTCCTGTTGTGACGGATCAACACAAAGCTTCCTACCATCCAGAACGAATGATAGAACAATTTGAAGATCAGGTCATCCAAAATGCCATGCAAGGCTATCAAGCTGAATATAGCCAGTATATATAATTCATTTTTCTTCTGCAGATGCCATAATACCTTGGTATACAAGATCAAAACCAGGGAAAAAAACACAATACCATATTCCTGCAGCATCTTTACATAGAAACAATCTACATAGTTGTCTTTTGTTTCGGATTCATCTTTTCCGGACTGTCCATCCATATTCAAACCATTGCCATTGAACTCGATGTTATGATCCAGTAATGATAAACCATTTTCTTCCAATGATTGCGACGCTTTGCCTAAACGATTGCTCAGCTTGTCATTTAACGTCAGGATAACTGGAACCTTCTGCTGATATGCATAGACCAGACCATAACTGACCAATGCTGATAAAAGAAGCGAGAAGGTCATTAAAAGCTTTAAAAGCGTCCGACGGCTGAAGAAATCAAAACCGTATTTCAACAAAAGACCGATGACAATCAATAACAAGGTCCAAACAAAACATAACCGGGAATCCGTCATCTTGTATAAATAGAGCGCAATGGCCGCCATAGCTGCAGATTCGATCCATGTTATCTTCTGTTTTCGCAGATACAGCAGCACAGCACATAGATTAAAATAAATGCTCGGTGCATACAAGGCATACCGGAAACCTAGAAAGTGACGTGGCCGAACACCGCCGGCATCTAGGATATAATCCGGGATCATACCAATCTGTGAACAAAGAACGATCGTCAGCAAGCTCAGGCTAAAGCTGATCAGACACGTTTTCATTAAGTTCCTGAAATCAGTATGCCGGCCACAGAAGATCAAAAAGCACGAATACATGACGGTACCCTCATGAAGCCGGATTGCTATAATCATGCCGAATATGGCAAAAGCGGCTCCCAGAATATCTTTCCATGTATAGGTCTTTAAAAAAAGGCATTCCCGCAGACCGATCACCAGCATGCATACTATCGATAAAGGAAGGTAAAAAATAGCGATATACGGATACAAAAAGGTATGCCAGAATACAGAGAAGTAAGCCCAGATTCCAAAAGGCACATAGAAACAGATATCTTTTTTTATTGTCTGAGCCATGAAATCACCTATCCTTTTAATTCATCTAAATATCTAGCTAACGCATCTTTCCAATGTGGTAGTCTTTCAAAGCCATGGTCATCCAGTTCGCTCTGGTTCATCCGGCTGTTTTTCGGACGGACCGCCTTAACTGGAAAGGCGCTGCTGTCAACCGGTGTAACCTTCACATCCATGCCCGCCTGTTTAAAAATCTCACACGCAAAATCATACCAGCTGATAAAATCACCGGAATTGGTCGCATGATACGTTCCATAAGCTTGTGTCTGGATCATATCGACAACCAGCCGGGCCAGATCATAGGTATAGGTCACCATACCGATCTGATCATTGACCACGGATACAGCACCTCTTTCTTTTCCTAAGCGAAGCATCGTTTTGATAAAATTGTTGCCATTCTTTCCAAATACCCAGGAAATACGGATAATAAAATGCTTCGGATAGCTTTCCACAGCCAGTTCCCCTTCGTATTTGGTCTGTCCGTATACATTCAGCGGCTCTCTGTGATCGTATTCTTTCCATGGTATCGTTCCCTGTCCGTTAAAGACATAATCAGTGGAAAAGTACATGACCGGTATATCCAGCTGGCGGCATACCTCCACGATATTTTTCGTTCCTTCGGCATTGACCTTGCGGACCACATCCACCATGTCTTCCGCTTTATCGACAGCGGTCCAGGCGGCACAATGAACTACCGCATCATATGCTCCGGCAGTAATGACATCATGTACCTGCTGCGCATTGGTAATATCCATTTCATCGATATCGACACCCACAGCTTCGATTTGTCGTGCGTGGGCTTCGTTGACAACATCATAACCTAGTTGTCCCTTATATCCTGTTACTAAAATTTTCATATTTTTCCTCTATTTCGTCCATTGCCGTATCCGATCGCATACGATCTTCGTGGCATTTTCATTCTCATATGAACCCATCTGCCGAATATGGCGACGGGCAATTTGGGCACAATGTTCTGGTTCCAGATTTTCAATTGCCTGTTTCAGCTCATCCTGATCATGGCAAAGAATACCCGGCCATTCCTGGATTGGTGTAAAGAAACCACGATCCTGCTTTTCATAGAACGCCAGATCGGGTACATACAAAAGACACGGCTTTTCCATTAACGCAAAATCCCACATACTGCTGGAATAATCATTGATCATCACATCGGCAGCACAAAGCAGTTCCTGCATATCCGGATACTCGGAAACATCCACGATATCGGCATCATAATCGTATGTATTCTGATCTAGATAATGATTTCGTACCAACAGCGTGATATGTTTTTCATATCTTTCCTTAAACCATTCGATGACCTGCGCATAGGGAAATGCGTTTTCTCTTTTCTTAGCTTGATTGGTGTGTCCTCGGAATGTCGGTGCATACAAAATGACAATGCCATGAATATCGAGCTTTCTCCGAACTATCTGCCGGATCATATCCCGCTTTTCCGCATCCAGTAAGATGCTGTTACGTGGCATTCCACATTTCATGATTTCACCTTTGTAACGGAAGCCTTCAATGATATTGGATTGAGTAAACGCCCGTGAACTGCTCAAAAACACATCGATATATTTGCGAATATGGTTATATCGCCATGTTTCGAACGCATCATCATTATCGGACAGACCGATCCGTTTATACGCTCCACCGGCATGCCATGTCTCAATGACCTTCTGCCCTTTTCGTTTCGGCATATAAGCTGCCGGTGTTGAATTCAATACGATGACTTTGGAAGTAGCACAAGCTTTAAACCAGGCCGGCGAATAGTATTTCACTTTCTTCATGCCCGGCACATCGTGAGCCTGTGGATCTTGAAACACCCAAACCATTTCATATTCCCCAGGGTATGTCTTCTTCAAATATTCACAAATGTATTTTGGATTGCATGTATAATCTTTTCCAAAATCAAAGCTTTGAAACAGAATCTGATTTTTTTTGATTGGAAAAATGAAAAACACCTTCGCCAGTGTATAGACAATGGAACTGATCAGTATATTCATTCTCTGCTTCATTTTTCCACCTTCTTTCTATGCCCTTCCTTTTTCTACATACATCTTATCAAAATAATTCCGGTATTCTCCATTGATGATGTTTTCCCACCATTCCTTATTATCAAGATACCACTGGATCGTCTGAGGAATTCCGGTATCAAATGTATATTTCGGTTTCCATCCCAGTTCTGTTTCCAGCTTTGTCGGATCAATGGCATACCGACGGTCATGCCCCTTCCGGTCTGCTACAAAAGTAATCAGGTCTTCCGATTTTCCCAAAGCATGCAGAACCGTTTTGACAACTTCCAAATTGGTCCTTTCATTGTGTCCGCCCACATTGTATACCTCACCGACTGTTCCTTTACGAACGATCAGGTCAATGGCAACACAGTGATCATACACATGCAGCCAGTCACGTACGTTTTCTCCGGTACCGTATACCGGAATGGTTTCATCATTCAACGCTCTGGAAATGATCAGCGGAATAAGTTTTTCCGGGAAATGATACGGTCCATAGTTGTTTGAACAACGGCTGATGGTTACCGGCAGTCCGTAAGTTCGATGATAAGCCAGCACAAACAAATCAGCACTGGCTTTAGCCGATGAGTATGGCGAGCTTGTATGCAGTGGTGTTTCTTCAGTAAAGAACAGATCCGGACGATCTAATGGCAGATCTCCATAGACTTCATCGGTCGATACCTGATGGTATCTCTGAATACCGTATTTCACACAAGCATCCAGCAAAGTGGTCGTCCCCATCACATTGGTCTTTACAAAGATTTCCGGATCCTCGATACTGCGGTCCACATGACTTTCAGCCGCAAAGTTCACAACGACATCAAAGTGTTCCTTTTCAAATAAATCAAAGATAAATTCCCGGTCAGCAATATCTCCCTTGATAAATTTATAATTTGGTTTGTCTTCCACCGGCTTACATGTTTCCAGATTTCCGGCATAGGTCAGCTTGTCCAAATTCACAATCATATCTTCGGGATACGTATTGACCATATAATGCACAAAGTTTCCGCCGATAAAACCGGCACCTCCTGTAACTAGTATTTTCATATCAACAATTCTCCTTATATACAAACTGATTGTTCGAATCCTGAAGTTTCGGTCCAATCTGGTCTTTTTCGCTCAAGACCGGTTCAATACCCTGCAGCAAGGTTCCCCAGTCTACATTAACAGTCGGGTCATCGTAACGCATACCGCCTTCCGATTCCTTATTGTAGACATTGTCCACCTTATAACGGAATTCCACATCATCAGTCAATGTCAAAAAGCCATGCGCAAATCCCTGCGGAATAAAGAACTGCCGATGATTGTCCGCACTCAGTTCCACAGATACCCACTGTCCGAAGGTCGGGGAACCTTTCCGAATATCCACAGCTACGTCGATGACGGTTCCTTTGGTACAGGATACAAGCTTGGACTGAGCATATGGCGGGTTCTGCCAATGCAGACCACGCAGCGTTCCTTTCTGTGCCGAAAAAGACATATTGTCCTGTACAAAGTCTACGGTAATCCCCAGTTTTTCATATTTTGGTTTTGAATACGTTTCCGTAAAATATCCTCTGTGATCGCCAAATACATCCGTATCTACGATCAATACGCCTGGTATTTTTGTTTCTGTTACTTTCATTGTTTTACCCCAAATACTTTCTATCCATGATCTTCTTTAAATAGTCCCCATACTGATTCTTCTTGTAGATCTCATAGGCTTCTGCCAACTGCGCACGGCTGATCCAGCCGTTGTTAAAAGCAATTTCCTCTAAGCAGGCTACCTTACGGTGCTGATGATCTTCAATTGTCTTCACAAAGTTGGTCGCATCCACCAAAGATTCATGCGTTCCTGTATCCAGCCATGTAAAACCGTCCCCCAGCAAGGTTACAGACAATTCATTGTTTTCCAGATAGATCCGGTTCAGATCGGTAATTTCCAATTCCCCGCGAGCACTTGGTTTCAGGTTCTTGGCATAGTTGACAACTTTATTGTCGTAGAAATATAACCCTGTCACCGCATAGTTGGATTTCGGTTGTTTTGGTTTTTCTTCCAATGAAACAGCCTTCCCCTGTTCATCGAATTCCACAACCCCAAATCGCTCCGGATCTTCTACATAATAACCGAATACGGTTGCTCCTTCCTGCTTGCTGCTGGCGGCCCGTAAACGTTTGGTCAGACCATGTCCATGGAAAATATTGTCGCCCAATATCATGGCCACACTATCATCCCCGATGAAATCTTCTCCCAGAATGAAAGCCTGGGCCAGGCCATCCGGACTAGGCTGTACTTTATATGATAATTCCAGACCGAATTCATGACCATCTCCCAACAGCTCCTGAAAACGCGGTGTATCATCCGGTGTCGAAATAATCAAAATTTCCCGGATCCCCGCCAGCATCAATATGCTCATCGGATAGTAGATCATCGGTTTGTCATAAATAGGTAATAATTGTTTACTTGTCACTTTTGTCAATGGATATAAACGGGTTCCACTGCCCCCAGCCAGAATAATTCCTTTCATACAAAAAAGCCCTCCTGTACATATAATAAACCCTTACGTAACGTAAGGGTCAAGTATTAATTCATCCGCTTATAGTTTTGATACTTTAAAGTATTGGGCTGTCCATATTGGATATACCATCCATTGTGATGCAGCTCCTTTTCAAAATCCGGATCGATCAAATAGATTGTTTTATCCTTGACAACCTCACACCATGAATGCGGGTTAACTTTTTTCGTTGTCTTATGATAGCCGGTCATCTGATGAATATCATATCCCAGTGCTTTTCCGGCTTTGTAGACAACCGCTGTAAATCCGTAACAATTTCCTTTGGCGTTACTTAAAGTATAGTATGCATACCAATCTGAGCTTAATGCTCCGGACGCAATCATCCCCTGATAGTGCAAGGTAATGACCCAGTCATAGATTTCTTTCAGGTTATTGTTGAAACGCTTTAGAAGATCTTTGGTCAGCGCATCCGCAACCTTCTTGTATTCCTTTTCCTTCTTGGGATCATAGGAATTCAGACGACCTATTTTCCAGATCTTTCCTTTATAGTTAAAATAATAGATCTTATTTCCAATCTTCTGTGGTCCTTGCACGATCTCAGTATCATGATAGCCTGTATCGGATACCAGGCTGGTTACCGTATTCGGAGAGCCTCCTAACATTTTGTTCTTTTCGATCAATTCAATTTCGATTGCTTCCATTCGCTTGGAGCTGCCGGTCGTTCCGGCAATATTCCCGTTGGTCGTCCAATCAAACCATCCGTAGGCTTCTGTATGCACACGATAGCGAACATCGTACATGGCAGCAGCCTCTCCGCTCAATTGAATACGGATTGCCTCGATCCGTTTGGATTGTCCCGTGGTACCGGCCAGCTGCCCATCTTTTTTCCAGGCCTGCCAGCCTTGGTCCTGTACATGGACCTGATACAATACCGATCCGGAAACCTTCAGATTCTTCAATGTGATGCGAACAGCTTCCAGACGTTTGGATTTCCCCAGCGTTCCGCTGGTCTTTCCCCCATCAACAGCAGGCTGCCAGCCATCCTTTTGTACATGGCTTTGAACCGTTATATGATTATCGATAAACGAAGTGACGGGAGACTGTAAAGGTGGTTGTGTATTCTTTAACAGCCGGATCTGAATTGCTTCGATCCGTTTGGACAGACCTTCGGAACCGGCCATCTGCCCATTCTTGGTCCATCCCAGCCAACCATAGAATTCGATATGGACACGGTACCAGATATCATATAGCTCGGCAACTGGCCCGGTCAGCCGGATGCGCACTGCTTCGATCTGTCTGGCCTGCCCCGTCGTACCTGCTGTTTCTCCATCCTTCTTCCATGCTTGCCAGCCTTCATTCTGTACATGGGCCTGGTATTCCACACTGCCTTCATGGTCGGAGCCTGCCAGCTCTATACGAACAGCTTCTACCCGTTTGGCCTGGCCGGTGGTCCCGGATACATCACCATCTTCTTTATCGTTCTGCCAGCCTTCTGATTGGATATGGCTTTGATAGCGGATGGATGGATCGGCTTCCTCT